>Ga0308169_10001183_pt1 | contig 31544 bp, 29 predicted proteins | sample PhyBR1_2_FD_202139 | JGI IMG/M metagenome (GOLD analysis project Ga0308169, IMG submission 202139) | Phyllosphere microbial communities from UC Gill Tract Community Farm, Albany, California, United States - DLSLSB.R1 | ecosystem: Host-associated > Plants > Phyllosphere > Unclassified | place...
AGTCCCTGGATTCTGGCCTGGATGACTCTGCTTGGGGCACTCGATGCATGTGTCACCAGTTGCAACCCGGACGGGAACCGGAGAACGAGCGGTGGCTCCGCCGGTTGGCCAAGTCCACCCTCGTCAGGCGCCTATGACGTCCGGTCGAGGTGTGCTCTACTGAAAGGCGTCTCTCCTGAATCTCAGGCAGCCACGCGCCCGCCCGGTAGTTGTTTGTCGGCTCGGGAATGGGCTTGCTCCTAGGCGGAGTGCGACGCCCCGCAAAGGGACAAACATTGTGGAGCCCTAACCCGATCGGAACGCTGAGTTTTCGATCAGGAATTCGTTGCGCTGAGGATTACCCGAATGATGGTCATGACGGCGACGACCAACACGAGGATGGCAAACGACCTCTGCAAGACGTGTCCGCTGACCCGTTTCGATAGTTGCGCCGAGACTAGTGCTGCCGCCATGGAGGGCACGACGAAGGCTACCGCTACTGCCCAGTCAGGGCTCGTGGTTCCGGCGTGCGCAATGATTCCGGCCAGGGAGTTGATGATGGCGATGACGAGCGAGCTTCCGATTGCCAGTCCGATCGGCAGACCGAGCATCAGCATGAGTGCTGGCACGGTGATGAAACCGCCTCCGATTCCGAGTAGACCGGTCAGAAAACCCACGAGCACACCAACGGCCAGTCCACGCACTAGCCAAAGGCGGGGGCGGACGCTGATGTCTTTGCTGCGCGGACGACTCTTGAGCATTTGGATGCCGGCAGCAATCATGAGGACTGCGAAGGCGAGCAGCACGACATTTTCCGGCAGAGAAGCTCCCGCCAGTGTACCGACGAACGCCGCAGGGATTCCGGCGGCACTGACCGCCAGCACGGTCTGCCATTGAACCCCGGCACGCAGGCGTGGAAGCAGGGCCGCGACCGGGCCGACGGCGCCCATGACCAATGAAGTCGGGATAGCCGTTCCAAGGGGAATCCCGACCAGGTACACCAGGGAGGGGACCGCCAGGATTCCTCCTCCTGCGCCCAACAGACCCGTCAGTGCGCCTATGAACAAACCTAGTAGTCCAACGCCGATGAGCATCGCCTTGGCTCCTGTCCCTCGTTAATTTTCTAACCGCAGGTCCTGCCCATTAGGGCAAGGTGCTGCAATGACTCCATGCATCGGGCACGACAAAGGAGGGAGGGTCCGTGGTCAAGCGGAACTTCCCGGCTGCGGACCCTTAGCCCCAGGTGGTCTTGATGCTTTCGATAAACGTTCTGAACTGCGCCACCATGGAGAAACTCCCGGGAGCGCAGAGCCACTGCTGCTGCATGCCGTCAAGAACTGCGATGGTGTTGTTGACGATTGCCTCCACGGGCGCGTCTTGTGCGACATCCCCGTGGACTTTCCCGTCTTCCAACGCTTCGCCAAGCCACCGCCGCAGGCTCGAGTAATGGTCCAGAAGCCATTGATGCGCGGGATGCCCCGGTTCGGTAGCTTCGGCGGAGAGCCGCACGAAAAGCCCCACCCAGTCGGGCCGGGTGGAGTTCCTCGCCACCAGGGACACCATGGCATCGAAGGCTTCCCAGCCCAGCGGTGCCTGCTCTCCGTCGAATAGGAAGTCTGCATCTTCCTTGGAGCGGTGTTCGAGCACTGCAGAGAGCAGGGCTGTTTTGGACGGGAAATGATGGAGCAGGCCGGATTGCGAGAGGCCGGTCTTCGCTGCGACATCGGCGATGGATGTTCCTCCGTAACCGCCCACCGCGAAGAGCTCAATTGCGGCTTGGATTGCCTTCAGCCTTGCGGTTTCGCCGCTTTGACGGCGTCTGGGGCGCTCCCGCTCTATCCGGTATCCGGCTGGGTACGACATGGTTTACTCCTTGCTTGTTCCGGTGGCCATCGCCTCGTGCCCTGTGGGAGCCAGTTCCAGTCTGACATCGCCAAGTCCGCGCGCGATGACGATGCGGCCTCCGGTGATGTCGTCCCAGCGGTGCGCAGTACTGTTCCACAGCCGTTGCGCGCGGGGGTCGCAGCTGACCTCGATGCTTCCCTGCCGGCCTGGCTTCAAATGGAGTTGGGCCCAGCCGATGAGCCGTGGAGGCGCGGTGGGGTCATCGGGGAAGCGGTACACCTGCACGGTTTCTGTTCCTGCCCGTTTGCCGATGTTGCCGAGAGTCACGCGTACGGTTTTCACGGTTTCCCGCTCCATGGCGGTGATCCCGGCGCTCTCGTAGTCCCATTCGGTGTAGCCGAGGCCATGTCCGAACCAGAACAGGGGCTGCTCGGCGGAGGTGCTCCATCCGCGGTAGCCCACTCCTGTTCCCTCTGAGTAGGGGAGCTGGCCGCCGCGTGGTGTCACTGACCATGCCGGGCCTTGGCCGTCCCGGGCAGGGAAGGTGGTGACCAGGCGACCTGCAGGTTCAACATCCCCAGTCAATGCCGCGGCGATGGCGTCGCCCGCTTCCTGTCCGGGCAGCCCGGCAAACAGCACGGCGTCCACGTCCGCGATCCATGGCATGAGAACCGGTGTGGCGGCATTCAGGACCACGACGGTCCGCTGCGCCACGGCTGCCACCGCCGCCACGAGGGCGTCCTGGTCCCCGGGCAGGGCAAGGGTGCTCTTGTCCTGGCCTTCCGTTTCCTGTTCTTGCGTGTAACCGACGACGACGACGGCAACGTCGGCCTCAGCGGCGGCCGCCACAGCGTCCCGGATGGCGGCGGCGCTGTTTTTCAGTGCGGGTTCCGCGACCAAGCCGATGAGGCGGTTCTCGTCCTCCGCGTCAGTGGTCGCGGTGATCCGCGCGCCTGGATTGATGTCCAGTGGTGCGGCGTGGCTCTTGGGACGGAAGAATCCGCCGCCGGGACCGTGGTGGAAGGGGGTTCGTACCGATTCGCGGTAGCCGGGGGCAGTTATGTCCCAATTGCCCGCGCCTCGGGTGCCGATCATCATCTTGGTGGGCATGTCGATTGCCAGCTCGGCGGAGAGTTCGATGGATGACGCTCCGGAGGCCCAGCTTTCGCCACTGACTTCAAGCTCAGGGACTTCGAGGTGGCGGCTGCCGAGCAGCTTCCCTTGTTTGTCGAAGATGCGCGCGCGTGCACCGCGGGTCCCGGTTTCCGGGTCGCGGAGGATTTCCGGATTTGCTGCGAGCCATTGTGTGCGGGTCTGAACTCCGTCGACGACAGTTACTCGGTCCTCGCCGAGGGCCTGCGCTATCCCAGTGGCGGCGTTGACTACGTGGGGCGGGCGCACGATGGCTGAGCCGCCGCCTTGCGCCACTGTATCGATGGCGTGACGGCCGATCACCACGACGCGTTCCGCTGAGTCCTTTTGGAGGGGAAGCGTGTTTTCGCGGTTGACCAGGACTGCCATGCTGCAGGCGGCGAGCCGGCGCAACTGTTCGCGGCGTTCCGGGCTGTCGGGGCGCGGCAAATGCTTTGTCCAGTTGCGGCCGCCGGCGAAGGCCCCCACCCGTGAGGCGAGCCGGAGGAGTCTGCGGAGGTGGTCATCGATAGTGTCCTCGGAGACGTCACCTTTCTGGACGGCGGCAGCCAGGGACCGGCTCCAGGGTGTGTCCGGTCCGGGCATGACGAGGTCCAGTCCGCCGTTGGCGCTTTCCACGGCTGTCTTGGTGGCGAGCCAGTCGGACATAACCAGGCCGTCAAAGCCCCATTCCTCTTTGAGGACTTTGTTCAGGAGTTCGTCGTGCTCGGTGGCCGTGGTTCCGTTGATCTTGTTGTAGGAGGCCATGATGGTCCAGGGCTGGGCGTCTTCGACCATGATCTGGAAGGGAAGCAGATACAACTCCCGGAGGGCATCTTCCGGTACCACAGAGTCGACGGTGGTGCGCTCGGTTTCGGCTTCGTTGGCTAGGAAGTGTTTAGGCGTCGCCGCGATTCCCCGTTCCTGCAGGGATTGTACGTAGGCCGTCCCGAGGTGGCCGGTGAGGAGAGGGTCTTCGCTGAAGCATTCAAACAGGCGTCCGCCCAGAGGGGTCCGGTGAAGGTTTACCGTGGGTCCGAGGACCACATGGGTTTCTTGGTCCTCTGCTTCGTCTGCAAGAATTTGTCCGACCTCCCGCATCACGTCAAGGTCCCAGCTTTGGGCGATGAGCGTTGCGTTGGGCAGCAGGCAAGCGACCCGCCCTCCGACCACCAGCGGCCCACGGACCCCTGAGGGCCCATCGGACATCACTATTTCCTGGAGGCCGATCTCGGGCTCATCGGACAAGCTGAACATCCTTGCCCCGGAGAGGAGCTTTACCTTCGACGGGAGGCCCAAAGCGGCGATTGCCTGTTCGATGGGGTTGCCAAGGTCCTGGCCCATTGCTGCGGTCTCCTCACTGTCCGCGCTTGTCTGGTGATGTTCGCTCATCGGACCTTCTTTACCGGGAGGATGGTCAGTGCACCGAGCAGCGCGACTCCGGCCGCGACGGCGAGCAGGAGGTTGTAGCTTCCTCCACCCATTGTGAGCAGTGCGGCTGAGACTGCGGGGGCAAGTGTTTGAGGGCCAGCCATGGCGATGTTGAAGACACCGAGATCCTTCGCTGTGTCATCCGGGTTGGGGAGGACGTCGATGACGAGGGCAAGGTCGACGGCAATGTAGATGCCGAAGCCGACGCCGATGACCAGTTCCGCCCAATAAAATCCGCTTGTGGAGCCTGCCAGGCTCAGCATCCATGTGCCGATGCCGAAGATTACGGCTGAGGTCCAGATGAAGACTTTTCGACGCCCGAGCCTGTCCGAAATCCATCCTGCGATTTGGCCTGCCGTGACCAGCGCCAGGGTGTAAACGAGGACGCCGGTCGCCAAGGCACCTGCTGCGTCCTGTTTGGAAAGGCCCAGGTCCTGCTGCAGGTACAGGAGGCGGAATGTGACGAACATGAACATTGCCAGGACGACGAGAAAGCGTGATACCCAGGCGAAGGCGAAGTCCGGGTGTTTGACCGGGTTGACCCAGAAGGTCTTGAAGGCGGTGCGAAGGCCGCCTTCGGATGCAGGTCGGCGTTCCATGGGCTGGTCCGGCAGGACGAATGCGAAGACGAGGACCAGGACCAAGGAAAGGACGCCGGGGACCAGGAAGAGCAGGAGCATGTTCTGCCCGAAAAGACTTGCCGAGTACGCTGCCCCCAGGGTGGCGGCTTGGGAGGCGATGCCGATCATGCCGCTTACTTTGCCGCGCTGCCACTGAGGTACTTGGTCGGCCAAGGAAGCCGTGTGTGCAGCGACCGCAGCGTTGCCGAGGGCCTGTGCGAAGAACCAGCCGATGCCTAGAACCACGACATTCGGCGCCATGGCAATCACGGTCAGGCTCACCAGGAGTCCCAATGCTCCAGCAACCAGCCATGGTCGACGGCGGCCGAAGCGGCCAATGGTTCGGTCGCTGAGCCGGCCAAAGACGGGATCGAAGAGGAGGGCGGCGAAAGCGCCCATGGAGATGACGAAACCGAGCGTAGAGGCAACGTCAGTCGGGGACACCAATGACTGCACCTTGAGCGTCATCCCGGCCACGATCGGCACGGAAAGGGCCGTCAGAAGTCCGAGCCGGGCCAGCACCATCGTGGCGATCACGTTTGCTTTGGCTTTTTCTTTGGGAGCAGAGGCGGTGGGCGACGGCAATGTCGCTCCTGCAGCCGGATCAGACACAACCATGGGTCTCATCGCTTTCTGTATGAAGGGGAGTGGAAAACATCAGGCCTTAGGCGCTGTGATGAGTACCACGATATCACAACAGACCGAGTGCTCGGTCTGTTTACCGAACTGTTACTTTTGGGGCGTTGGCGAGCGCTTCGCCAGCTCGAGACTTCGCGCGGCCCATTGTGAAGGGTCGTGGGCCCCGAGCGCTTCCGCGCAGCATCCTCTTCTGAATGCACTTGCCTCTCCATACCCCTAGGGGGTATATTTGAGGCGTTGTCAGTGACATGGTGTGTCCCGGCCGGCGCCCTGCGCCCGCCCTTTACAGCCGTCATCCCCAGCACCCATTGATGCTCCGTCAAGGAATGGAAACTGACGTGTTTGAATCTGAAAAACTCATTGAGCTGCCTCTCGCCTCGTCGGCTGGAGGGTGCGGCTGCTGCTCATCTGAACCCTCCTCCCCGCGTGTTGACGCCGGCGACGTTGAGTTCGCTGTTGAAGGCCTGACCTGCGGGCACTGTGTCCAGACTGTTGAGAAGGCTGTTTCGGCGCTTGAGGGAGTGGAATCTGCCTCTGTTGAGCTCGTTCCCGGCGGCCGTTCCCGTCTGGTTGTCAGCGGTCAAGCCAACAGCGTCGCTGTCCGTGAGGCCGTCACTTCCGCCGGTTACTCGGTTATCAGCAACTGAGCCGGTAGTCCGCCGCAGCTTCCGTGCAGCCAACCGCGCGGAATTCGCGGTTTCCCTTTTGCCCAATGACTTGAGCGGGCGAAACGCTGCGCCATGCAGTTATTTCCCGTGGCCGGCGGCGGCCAGGCAGTGGGGCCCAGGCGTGATTGCGTGAGCAGTCGAACGTCACTGCGGGCCCCGCCCTGGCCACCTAATTTTTGAAGGAATTGTTGTGATTGAGAAAACGGGACAGCGGCGTGGTTTGATACCGCTGCTGGTGATAGCGGCCGCGCAGCTGATGCTGGTGCTGGACGACTCCATCGTGAATATCGCGTTGCCGAGCATCCAGCAGGAACTCGGGATCGATGCCGTGCATCTGCCGTGGGTCGTGAACGCCTACATCCTCGCGTTCGGCGCCCTGCTGCTCCTGGGCGGGCGGATCGGCGACCTCTACGGGCGCCGGCGTGCCCTGCAGACGGGCCTCGTTATCTTTGTGCTTGCGTCACTGGTCGGCGGTCTCGGCCTGAACAGCGGGGCGCTCATCGGCGCCCGGGCCGTCCAGGGGCTGGGGGCGGCGCTGGTCGCACCGAATGCCCTGGCCTTGATCGCCACAACTTTTGCCGAGCGCAAGACACGGAACGCCGCCCTCGGGCTTTACGGCGCGATGTCCGGCCTCGGGATTGTGATCGGCCTGCTCCTCGGGGGCGTGTTGACCGACACCCTGGGATGGCGTTGGGTGTTCTTCATCAACATCCCCATCGGCATCCTGGTGCTTCTCGGCAGCAGCACGCTTGTTGAAGCCGAGCGTCACGCGGGCAACCTTGACGTCAGGGGCGCAGCGCTCGGAACCGGCGGCATGGTGGCCCTGGTGTATGCCATCACCCGCTTTGGTGAAGATGGCTTCACCGACCTGATCGGGCTTGGGCTCCTCGGCGCCGCACTGCTGCTGCTCGCAGCATTCATCGCCACTCAAGCACGCAGCAGCACGCCGCTGGTTCCGCTGAGCTTGTTCCGGGACCGCGGCCGCGCCGGCGCCTACGCGTCCATGCTGTTGCTGGCCGTCGGGCCCATGGGCACCTTCTACGTGATCACCCTCTACCTCCAGCAGGTACAGCACTACAGCCCCCTGCAAACCGGCACGGCCTGGCTCCCTTTCGCCGCCGGGATAATCGTCGGAGCCGGCGCCGCCCCCAAACTGCTCAACACGGTGGCTCCGCGCGCCATCGCCTCAGGGGGCGCCCTGCTCAGCGCCGCGGCCGCCTTCTGGTTCTCCTTCATCCAGGTAGACACGAACTACTGGCTGCACCTTGCCCCGGCCATGATCCTCCTCGCCCTGGGATTCGGCCTCGGCGTCATCGCCCTGACCCAGGCCGCGGTCTACAACACGGCATCCCACGAGGCCGGCATCGCCTCCGCCCTGCTCAACTCCGCGCAACAGATCGGGGTGGCCCTGGGACTGGCGGTTCTGGCCGGCATCGCCGCAACCGTCACCGCGACGCCCGAACCCGGCACAACAGCGGCAACTCAACTGGTCGCCGGATACGGCAGTGCACTCACCGTCGCCGCCGGCATGCTCGCAGCTGCCGGGCTCTTGGCAGCCACCACCTTGCCGTCTCAACCAACGTCACAGGCCGATGGCAAGTCCGCTGTGGCCGCGGTCAAGCAGCCGAGCCACTAGCCGCAGGGATGCCCGCCCGTATCAGGGGCGGGCACGTTGGTCATTCGAGCCCAAGCCAATCGCGGCGGCAGCATCCTTCCCCCCACCCTGACTCGGTGTCCCGAAAGCAGCCGAGTCCATCCGTGCCGCCGCCGAACTCATCGTCTCCTCATGGTCACCGTCAGTAACACCAGCAATAGCAGTACCGCCACGCAACGAAAGGCTAAATAATGCATGATCACCAGGCAGATGCCCAGTACATGAAGGATCTGAAGGAGAGCGCGCCGGAGATGCTCTCCGCGTTCTTCGCGTTCGACAAAGCGGTTTTCGGCAAGAAGACCGGCGGCCTTGACCCCCTTGTACGGGAACTCATCGCAGTCGGCGTCGCGGTCACCACGCAATGCACCTTCTGCATCGAGGATCACGCCAAGCGCGCCGTCACCGCAGGAGCCTCCAAAGCCGACATTGCTGAGGCTGTCATGGTTGCTACCGCCCTGCGTGCCGGCGGTGGAGTGACCCACGGGTGGAAAGCAATGAGAAGCATCGCTGAAGATGACTAAGTAACGCGAAGGCAAGCGCCACATGAGATACCTCGTTTAGCCCCTGATCTGGGCGAAGTACTGCGCCTAGCGGGTGAGTTGGCGGGTTTGAGGACCATGGTGCAAAGACGCCGTGTGTCAGGTTGGGGTGTACTGAGCCCGACAGGGTTGGTGGGTTCGGCAGCGTTATGAACCGGGATTAAATGAGCTGTTTGAATCCATGCGCTTGGATGGCTGCTCGGACTGGTCAATGATGTGGAACCACTCTGCACAGCCATCGGCAGGTTTCACGGGCGACTCAAAGTCCGGCCCCAGGTATGGCGTTGGGCAGAGCACAAGGTCACCCCATTGGACGCTCTGGCTGGATCTCAGGCGGTAGCCAACTAGGGGACATCGTGTGCTTAGTGACTCCGGCTACCCACAATGCTGCGTTTGTCACCATTTCTACCCGATGGTGCTTGCAGTAAAGGGGGAGGACTTACCCATGAACGGCTCACCGGCAGCTACTGGGGATGGGTGCGTTGAGCGGATAGAGATGAGTCGTTGTCATCCGGTATCGGAAGCAGGTGGTCCCGTCTAGCTCTTGGGGTTTGACCCAGGCTTGGTAGCCCAGGGCTGCCTCGTACATAGTTCTCGGCTGGACGCTTTCGGCCGCAATCCAAAGAACGGAGGAATCGTCCGTCGCGTCATCAACAGTGCCGTTCCTGATGACGACGCCTCTATTGCGGATTTCCACTCGTGCGCCGATAAGGGCACTCCACTGACTGTAATTTTCGAGCTTCATCTGTTGTCCTTCGTGATGGCAAATGATCCGGCTGGAGTTTTTAGCTTGTTACCGGCAGGAAACCCGCGCTCCTTTGTAGGCGACGACTAGGTCTGCTGGATGCCCGGTTTCGGCCCATCATCCATGGGCCGAAACAGGGCGTCAGTTTTAGAGTCGTGGCTTCCATCCGGTCACCCGACGCTGGGCACAGCGGGAGGCATCCCGCTAGACGGCGCAGGGAAAGGTTATGGCTTCTGGTGGTGCGGGCTGGGTATCGTTGCAGCCGCGCCGGTGAAGCCGTCCCGTGTTTCTGCGATGGTCCGGATGCGGTTCCTGCAGGCATACCATCCGATTACCATGAGCGCCACAGCCACGATCGTGACGACGAGCGTTGCGGGAGTGTCGATAAAGATCATGATGAGCACCACGCCCAGGAAGAGGAGGGAGAGGTAGCCGGTGTAGGGGGCGCCGAACATGCGGAAGGAGGGGCGCTTGAGCCAACCCTTGTCGGCCCAACGTTTGAGCTGCATCTGGCAAAGAAGAATGGTTGCCCAAGTGGTGATGATGCCGACCGCCGCGACGCTGAGGACGATTTCAAAGGCCTCGCCCGGAAGCAAGTAGTTCAGCGGGACGCCCAGGAGGGAGACGCCGGCGGTGATGGCGATGCCGCCGTAGGGGACGCCTGCTTTGTTCATGCGGGAGGCGAATTTGGGGGCGGAGCCGTTGACGGACATGGAGCGCAGGATCCGGCCGGTGGAGTAGAGCCCGGCGTTGAGGGAGGACAGGGCGGCGGTGAGGACGACGAGGTTCATGATGACGTCCACGCCTTGGATGCCCATGGAGCCAAAGAACGTTACGAAGGGGCTGACGCCTTTTTGGTAGGAGGTGTAGGGCAGCAAGAGGGAAAGTAGGATGACGGAGCCGACGTAAAAGACGGCGATGCGGAAGATCACGGCATTGATGGCCTTGGGGATGATTTTCTCGGGGTTCTTCGTTTCGCCGGCGGCCGTGCCGACCAGTTCGATCGAGGCGTAGGCAAAGATGACACCCTGCATCAGGACAATCATGGGCAGCACACCGGTGGGAAAGAACCCGCCGTTATCAAGGATCAACTGGATACCGACAGGTGATCCCGTGGGAGTCCCAAAGACAACGAAGTAGGTGCCTACAACGAGGAAGATCACGAGCGCCGCAACCTTGACGAACGCGAACCAGAATTCCATTTCGCCGAATACCTTGACCGAGATCAGGTTCAGGCCGAGCACCAGCACGAGTGAAATAAGTGCCCAGGCCCATTGCGGAACTGCTCCGATCCACGGAACGTAGTTGCCGAAGAAGTTCATGTAGAGGGCTGCGGCGGTGGTGTCAGCCACCGTAGTTGTGGCCCAGACAAGCCAGTAGAACCAACCGGATACAAACGCGGCCTTCTCCCCGAAGAATTCCCGGGCGTAGGAGACGAACGAGCCAGAGGTTGGTCTGTGCAGTACCAGTTCGCCAAGGGCGCGAAGGATGAGAAAAGCGAAGAATCCACAAAGGGCGTAGGCCAGGATCAATGACGGTCCTGCAGCCGCAAGGCGGCCACCGGCGCCCAGGAACAGACCGGTCCCGATAGCGCCGCCGATGGCGATCATCTGGATTTGGCGAGGCTTCAGGCTCTTCTGATAGCCGGCGTCTTCAGCGTGAACAGAGCGGGTTTGACGGGTATTTTCCCGCTCAGGTGGCAGGTCAAGGTCAGGCAGAGGAACGGACATGGGGACCTTTCATGGGCCGGTGATGTCCCCGATCCGGTCAACCGTAGGAGGGGTTGTCAGGATGGGAGCATCTGCCGTGGGGATGTCGAGGTGTTTTCCTGCATCCCTAACCGCGCGTGTCGGTACGCAGGGAGGCGAAGGAGCAAGGATCCGGATAGAAGGTCGAGGCGCGAGGCCCCTCGATACTTCAATTCAAAGTTGAGGATATGCTCCGCGTCACAAGAAAATCAACACCCAGTTGTAAGAAATTCTAAGTCTTCGCTAAATCGGCCGAATTGGGACCCATGAGAGCCGGCGCCGCTTCCACATTTACACAACTTGTGTAATCATGATTCTCGCCGTCACCCACGGTGTCTAATCGAAGCTACGGCTGCGAATACGTCGCAGCACTGGGTGTGTCTGCTCCGATTCCTTGAACTTATGGAAGGCCCACTATGACTACGCCAGTAACTGCCCCTCCCCTTTACGCCCGCGCCATGCGCGTCGGTGACCTGCTGTTTGTCTCGGGTCAGCTTCCTGTCGACAGGGCGGGGCTGCTGTATCCCGGCAAGGTGGGGACGGAAGTGACCGTGGAACAGGCCAAGGAGGCGGCCACCTTGGCCGCCAGCAACTGCCTCAATGTGATCCGGGAGACTTTGGGGTCCCTGGATGCGGTGAAGGGTGTCGCCCGGCTAGGCGGGTATGTAGCTGCCGGAGAAGGGTTCAATAACGCGCCTGCAGTTGTGGATGCGGCATCCCAGCTGATCCTGGACGCTTTGGGGGAGCGGGGGCAGCATGCACGTCTGGCGCTGGGTGTTGCATCTCTTCCGTTGGGGGCCTGCGTTGAAATTGAGCTGGCCGTCCAATGCTGATCAAAGAGAGAATGATTGGCATGCATGCCGACGGCGCCAGCCAGCTTCCCAATCCTCTGGAGGAGCTCAGCCTGGACGAGCTTCGTCAGCGCACCAGTATGAAGTGGCGGACCCATCCGGATGACGTGCTGCCGCTGTGGGTTGCGGAGATGGATGTCAGACTCGCGCCTCCCGTCGCCGAGGCACTTCATCGTGCCATCGACGCAGGTGACACAGGTTATCCGGTCGGCACAGCCTATGCCGAAGCCTTTGCTGCTTTCGCGGCCGCGCATTGGGCCTGGAGCGGGTTGGATGTCGACAGGACTGCGATTGTTCCTGACGTGATGATGGGCGTCGTGGAAGTTCTGCGACTGGTCACCAGTCCCGGTGACGCAGTCGTCGTCAATTCCCCGGTCTACGCACCCTTCTACGCCTTCGTCACGCACGACAACCGACAGGTTGTGGAATCCCCCCTGGGCGGAGACCTGCGGATTGACCTGGATGCCCTTGAGGAAACCTTTAGCCGCATCAGGCACGAGGGACGCAGGGCCGCCTACCTGCTGAGCAACCCCCACAACCCCACCGGCACCGTTCACACGCTCCGTGAGCTGGCAGCGGTGGCTGAGCTAGCGAACTCTTACGGAGTGCGGGTCGTTTCGGACGAGATCCATGCCCCGCTGGTTCTCCCCGGCGCCACGTTCATCCCGTTCCTCAGTGTCCCCGGCTCCGAGAACGCCTTTGCCGTGATGTCGGCTTCGAAGGCATGGAACCTTGCCGGGCTGAAAGCCGCACTGGCTGTGGCAGGCCCCGACGCCGCTGCAGACCTCGCCCGCATGCCCGAAGAAGTAAGCCACGGACCAAGCCATCTGGGGCTCATCGCTCACACAGCGGCGCTTGAGCACGGGCAGGAGTGGCTCAAAGCACTGATTCAGGGCTTGGACTCGAACCGAGCCCTGTTAGGGCAGTTGCTCGCAAAGCATTTGCCGGACGTTGGCTACAAAGAACCCGAAGGTACTTACCTGGCCTGGCTGGACTGCCGACACCTCGGAGTACAAACACACCACAGCCCCGGTGGGCTAGCTGTGGTCAGTGACTTGGCCGGGCCGGCGCAGCTGTTCCTGGACAAAGCCAGGGTGGCGCTGAGCTCAGGGCACGTATTCGGCAGTGGCGGTGAAGGCCACGTCCGCTTGAACTTCGCGACCTCCCAGACCATCCTGACTGAAGCTGTCGAACGAATGGGACGAGTCCGTCCCTGAAACCAAGGAAGCAGGCCGGGGCAGGAGCCCCGGCCTGCTTTGCTTAAGCGCTTTGTTCAGCCGATCCGTTCACTTCATTAAGATAGTTGTAAATCGTGAACCTGGTGACTCCCAGCGCCGCGGCAACTGTCTCCGCGGCCTGCTTGATCAGGAAGAAGCCACGCCGGTCAAGTTCAGCCACAACCTGGACCTTATGTTCCTTGCGCATCTTCTCGGGCAGCACCCCAACAGTTGAAATCGCCGCATCAACAAGGCGACCGCTCAGCTCTTCAACACTGTGTGGAAAGTACTCACTTCCGTTCACCGGTTCCGACGATGACGCGGACCGGTGGGCCGCCAGCGAAGCCTGCGTCTGCGCAGGTGCCGCCTCGTGGCCCAAGACGAAACGATCCATTGCTGCACGCAACGTGACCCAGGCTGACACATCTGTGTTCAGGCACAGTGCTGCTGCGGCACGACCGTCCCGGTCGGAATAGATGATCGTGGTGCTCTGAAGTATCCGCCCGTCGGGCAACTGGGACCGATACCCGATCTCGTGGCTGAGATCTCCGGCAGCTACCCGTTCCAGAAGTTTGTCTGTGGGCGGATCGCCGATGCGCCGGCCGGTCACTACTCCGGCAATGGCCCGGACCGTGTCAGGGATCCGCTGCAAGTCGTGCAGGACAACCTCAGTCGGCTGGGGAACAGAAGCCTGGAGAGGCTCCACGAGAAGTTCAAGGACGCAGTTGATGGACTCAGCATCCATTCCTTGGAGACCTTCTGGAGCTGGCGCCATCGTGTCCCTCACCTGACTGCCCATACTCGTACTCCATCCGAAAGCTGTTGAATCTACTGCACTCAATTCTAAGATTTTAACACTTTGTGTAAATGGGGGGGCAACAATAAGTGCTTCGGGACTTGCCGGATACGGCGCCAGGCAACAGAGCGTTCGGATTACTTTTACTGCCCGCCGGAAGCAGAACTTTGAGTTCAGCGGAAGGGTACGCAAATCTCCCTCCGGCAGTGGATGGCATGGGTATCCCTGTGGGAAAAGTCAGGCTTTAGGCACTACCCCGGCCGCGAGGACAGCTGCAGCCATAAGTTCCTGTCGCGGAGCCCCTGAGGCGGCCTCAACACTCAGCCCATATATGGCTGACATCACGTAGCGCGCTAAGGCACTGCAGTCAGTGTCGGGAGGGAGATCACCGTCTGCCAAGGCTTTATCGAAGCGCCGTAGCACCGAGCGGCGCATCTCCTCGCGGGCAGCCGCCAGCAGATCGACAATTTCCTGGTGTGGGTCGTCGGCGGATAGCCCCGCCTGGGATTGTCATGCAGCCAGCGGGCTGACAGGGAGAGGTGAATACTTCGACCCTGCCGGTCAAGAGTTCCAGTACGGCCTCGTCAGCAGTAGGACGCGTCATTGCCTCTTCCAGCTGAATGGTTCGTTCGCACATATACCGGTTTAGGGTTCTTTCGAACAAGTCGCGCTTACTGCCGAAAGCCGCGTATAGGCTGGGCGGGTTGATGCCCAGCGCCTGCGTCAGGTCGGCTATAGAGGTACCCTCGTACCCCTGGCACCAAAACAGTTCCATGGCTGTTCGCAGAGCGTCCTGGTCGTCGAACGTGCGCTTGCGGACTCCCGGCACGTCCTGCCCTCCTTGAGGGGCTCGAAACGATGCTGTCTGCAGTTTCTGTAGGGTTCGCTACAGTACATCTTCACCGATTCTGCTTTAGAACGACGGTTGGCCGTGTCTCTGCAGGCGATGCGGCATTCTTCTCGGATCCGCGCGATTTGCACACCCCCAAAGGACGTGAAGCCGTCACGGCATTCTGCGCCTGCATGCCCCGCACGCCCTTCTCTTCAGCCAATGCTCTGCAGGTTCCGCGCCCGCGACATCCTCGCCACGTCTCAAACGTCTCTGCCGTGGCGTCCCGCGCCTGTCGTAGGGGACAAGTCGCGGGGCGTGGGAAGGGACAGAAGGTTCAGAGCAAGACGCTCGTAATAGTTCCGTTGCTTGGAACCAGAACCCGGCTAGTGAAACTTTTCCTTGACTCCGACTTACGTGAGCTGGTTCACTAAAGGCGTAAGGCAAACGGCCCCTTCGGGTCAGGTTTGCCCCGTCCGATTGACTGAAACGAGCTTGAGTCCCCGCGCACTGCTGCCGGCGGCACTCCCAATCTTCCACTTGGGTGGAAACCGAAACTGTCACATTCACAGACAACATTGACGTTGTAGGAGGCACCTCGATGACCATTGCCGACATCGATAAACCAGTTTTGAAGAAGGTCGCTGTGCGACTGCTTCCCATGCTGATGATTCTGTATTTCCTCAGCTACGTAGACCGGGTCAACGTAGGCTTCGCCGCACTGACCATGAACGTTGACCTGGGGCTCAGCGCCACCGCGTACGGACTGGGCGCAGGCATATTTTTCATCGGCTACTTCCTCTTCGAAGTCCCCAGTCAATTCATGCTGGACAAGTTCGGGGCCCGCATCTGGATCACCAGGATCGTGGTGACGTGGGGCGCCATCGCTGGAGCAATGGCATTCGTCCAAGGACCAATCAGTTTCTACATCCTGCGTTTCCTGCTCGGCGCCGCCGAGGCAGGCTTTTTCCCCGGCATCATCTACTTCCTAGGTCTATGGTTCCCTAGGAGCCAGCGCGCCCGCATCGTGGCCTTCGTCTACATTGCAGCTCCCATTTCCTTCCTGCTGGGATCACCGATCTCGACCATGATGATGCAGCACGGCGACGGCCTCTTCGGACTGGTTGGGTGGCGTTTCATGTTCCTCATTGAAGGACTCATCACAGTGCTCGCCGGAGTAATCGGCTATTTTGTTCTGGTTGACCGCCCCAGCAAGGCCAAATGGCTCGACAAGGCCGACGCTGAGCGGCTGGAGGCCACGATTGCTGCCGAAGACGCCGCCGTGAATGAAGCCCACGACGGGCACTCGATCCGCAAGGCTTTCAGCCCCCGCGTCTTTATGCTCGGATTCATCTACTTCGGAATCGCATACGGCGTCTACGCCGTCGGATTCTTCCTCCCGCAGATCGTCTCCGGGTTCCAGTCAACCTACGGCGTGAAGTTTGACCTCACCCAGATCGGCCTGATCAGCGCCATTCCCTACGCTGTCGCCACTGCCGTCATGCTGCCCTGGTCACGGCATTCGGACAAGACACAGTCACGCTTCATCCATGTCGCCATCACCTGCTTCCTGGGCGGAACTGCCCTCGCCGTATCCTTGGTCCTTGGCTCGCCCCTGCTGAGCATGATCGGCATCTGCATCACGGCAGTGGGGGTTTTCTGCTCGATTCCAGTGTTCTGGCAGATTCCGCCCACATTCCTCACCGGCACAGCCGCAGCGGCGGGTATCGGCCTGATCAACTCCATCGGCAACCTCGCGGGGTTCTTCGCCCCGTACATCTCCGGGTACTTCAAGGACATGACCGGAAGTCTTCAGCCCGGCATGCTCGTCGCCAGCGGCTTCACCCTGCTCTCCGGGGTCCTCGTCCTCGTTGCACGGGCCCGGATCATCAAGAACGCCAAAGTGGCGGCAGAAGAGTTGGCTCACGCGCCGGTTGCAATAAAATAAAACGGAACACTGTTCCGCAGCCCGGAACTATGGTTACATTGATTTGGCAGTTACCAGAACAAACAGGAGAACATTAATGTCTGTAACAGAGACCAACACAGAGCGCGGCATCGTCAATGGTGTCGATCTGGACCAGCTCACGGCTACCATCGACGCGGTGCGCGGCGAGCGGACACTGGGTGAGGTCACTTTCTCGGTAGAAGGCCAGTGGGAAGACGGCTTCAAGCTTCGGTCCGCGACCGGCGCACTTACCCAGGCAGGCCAGAAGGACAACTCCCGTGCAGGCAAGTTCGAGATGCGCAGCGACGAGCCGGCCAGCCTCCTCGGAACGGACACCGCGGTATCACCCGCCGAATACGTACTGCAGGCACTGGCAGGCTGCTACACCGTCACTCTGACGGCCAATGCCGCTGCAAGGAACATTGAACTGAAGAGCTACAAGCTGCAGCTCGAGGCTGACTTTGACCTTGCATCCTTCCTGGGTGTGGCTCCTGAAGAGCACCCCGGCGCGAGCCAGATCCGCGTCACGGTCGAACTCGATGCCCCCACCGCTACGCGGGAGGAACTTGAGGACTTGGTTGAGACGGTGCAGCAGCGGTCCCCGATCCGGGACACCCTGATCCGCCCCGTTGACGTGGTTACGACGCTGGCGTAGTCCGCACACCAGTCTCCAACACCGGATAGGAAACGTTCGTGATGCACCGGGTATACAAAATTGATAACTCCCCAATCGCTGTCGACCAGGCAACGATGAAGGGCTTCGAAGAACTCGGTGTTTCATTCGAGGTACGGCCTTGTGCGACCGAGGCCGAAATCATCACGAACTGCAGGGACGCGGATGGGCTCGTCGTCATGACCGAGCCCATCACGCGGACCGTCCTGGAAGCCTTGCCACACCTCAAAGTAATTGCCCGGCCCGGAGTTGGCGTCGATTCAATCGACATGACGGCCGCAACGGAGCTGGGAGTACAGGTAACCAACGTGCCTGACGGCAACTACACAGACGTCGCCACCCACGCACTCGCACTCATCCTCAGCGGCATACGGCGGATCAGGGAATTCGACGCCGATGTGCGAGCACACGGATGGAACGGCCAGGAAATCGGCAGGACCATTCGGCGACCGTCCGAACTGACACTCGGAATCATAGGATACGGGCGCTCAGGGAAACGGCTGGCAGAGATGGCGGGCCCAATCGGGTTCTCCACCCGAGTCCATAGTCCGCGCACCAGTCCGGAGCAGATATGGGCAGTCGCTGCCGAATCGATGGAATTCGATGAGCTCATCGCCACATCGGACATCGTGTCGCTGCACATTCCACTGACGGACCAGACACGAAACCTCCTCGATAAGGACACTCTGGGTCGCTTCAAAAAAGGAAGCTTCCTGGTCAACGTATCCAGGGGTGGCATCATCGACGAAGCCGCCCTGGCAGAGGCCGTCGGTTCCGGCCACCTGGCCGGAGCCGCCCTGGATGTTTTCGAGCAGGAACCGCTTCAGGGCACCAGCCCGCTGCGGTCGCAGCCAGCTATCACCCTGACGCCCCATATCGCGTATCTCTCAGCTGACTCTTTACAGGAGGTCAGCACCACAGCCTTTACCGACGTAGCCCGCCTGCTGAACGGCCAACAGGTTGCACACCCGGTCAACACACCCCACACCAAACTCTTTCCGATGGAGGCAAGATGAACCACGATGAAGTGACTGTACGAATCCGCAGCATCGAAACGCTGTCCTGCGACGCAGGGTGGCGGAATTACCACTTCGTTAAGCTCACCACTGAGGACGGCGTCGTCGGCTGGTCAGAGTTCGACGAAGACTTTGGTCCCAGGGGCCTCACCAACGTCATCGAGCTCTACGCCCCCCTCTTTGTGGGCGCCGATATCTTCAACCACGAGCGCACCTATATGCAGGTTGCGGCAACAGCACGGCCGGCACCCTCCGGGCTGCCGGCAGAGGCATTCGGCGCGATCGAAAACGCCATGCTCGACGCCAAAGCCAAGATCCTTGGCATTCCTGTCCACCAGTTGCTCGGCGGCAAACACCGGGATGAAATTCAGGTCTACTGGTCCCACTGCGCCAGCTGGCGCATCAGCCACCCCGACCATTACGGATCCCGCATCTCCGATCTGGCCGGGGTCACTGATACCGGGCGGGAAGCGCGTGATCGCGGATTCGGGGCGGTCAAGACCAACATGTTCTCCTACGGTCCCAATGGCCCCAAATCCTGGGGCGCCGGCTTCGGTAACCCGTACGAGCCAGGACTCAACATCGACCTCAAGCTCATCAAGGACGTTGTCGCCCATGTCGAGGCGCTTCGGGAGGGAGTGGGGGACGAGGTTGAGATCCTCCTGGACATGAACTTCAACGCCCGCACCGAGGGATACCTCCGCCTGTTGCGTGCACTGAAGGACGTAAACCTTTTCTGGGCTGAGCTCGACCTCTACAACCCAGATGCCCTGGCCCACATCCGGGAACAGGGCGGCGTCCCCATCGCTTCCTGCGAGACCCTCTTCGGAGTCCGGGAGTTCCTGCCGTATTTCAAGCGGCAATCCATTGACGTCGGCATTGTGGACGTCGTCTGGAACGGCGCCTGGCAGGCTATGAAGATTGCAAACACCGCCGAAGCCTTCGACGTCAACGTTGCCCCGCATAACTTCTACAGCCACCTCTCAACCATGATGTCGGCCAATTTCGCGGCAGCGGCACCGAACCTGCGCATCATGGAACACGATGTGGACCGCCTTGAATTCGACGATGAACTCTTCACCCACGCCCCGGTACTGCGCGGAGACCGGCTCCAGGTTCCCGGCCGGCCAGGGTGGGGAACGGAACCCATTGAAGAAGCGATCCTCTCGCGACCGGCTGTACAACGAACTGCTTATCTCGGGATAAAGCGGTAGTCATGACAGCGCCCGGACCTTCGCATGTCAATACCAGATATTCTGGTTCCATGACGACGCCCGAAGAGCAGGGGCCCGCACTGGCTGGCGCCACAGACAGCATCCGAAGTGTAGAGCGTGCTGCCGCGGTGATCCAAGCGATCTCCGCCGCGGGCCGCAGCGGCAGCCGCCTGGTCGACATAGCCGCTGAAACCAAACTCTCCAAGACCACAGTCCACCGGCTGCTGGCAACGCTTACAAAAATTGGCTGGGTCGAGCAGGACGACGAGTCAGCGACGTTCTTCCTGGGACTGCCCCTCGTTGGTTACGGAAGCGCCGCAGCAGACAGGCACGGACTACTTGACGTAGCTGAACCACACCTGCTCCGCCTCGCTGAACTGACCGGAGACACTGTCTACCTTTCCGTTCGCGCCGGCAACAAGGCCCTCTGCATTGACCAGGCCGTAGGATCGTTCCCCATCCGGACGCTCAACCCGCGCGTCGGCGACCGGCTCCGGCTCGGAACCTGCGCCGGAAGCCTTGCCCTGCTGGCATGGCTGAGCGACGACGACATCGAACGCATTATCCGCGACGATGCAGATCACCCGGGTGGAAATCTTGGTCTCGAATCCACCGTGGTGCGTCAAATGGTCAATGAAGCCCGGGCCAACGGATACGCGTACTTCCCCGGCCTCTTGATCCCGGACTCAGCCGGCCTTGGTGTACCGGTCCTTGGAGCGGACGGGGACCCTGTAGCGTCGCTCAGCGTCGCCGCAATTGAACCGCGCATGACCGAACCGCGTCGATCCCAGATCGTTGAGTGGTTGCAGCAGGAAGCTTCCTCCTTCTCGGAAGCCCTGATCGAACTTGATCCCCGCTTCAGCAACAGCAGCATGCGCCGCCTCAGCGTCAACGGCTGAACCGGTCCGCGACGGGAAGCGAACGCTCGGCTGAAACTGTTGCCTCATCGAAGCTGACGAACAAGCGATCGTGCAGGGTCCTCGTTAGCGTGGGGCCCAGAATAAACGTTCTCCGCGGCCTGCGAGGTTGTGGCAGGTGCCGAGGCCGGACCCCTGGTCACTAGTGGCACCCAAAACCCTCTACCCCCTTCCGCATTTCAGCACAGCTGGTAAAACCGGCGCTCCGGAATAAACGCAAAGAATGGATCAACGTGGTTGCTGAAGCACTTGAGGTAAGGATCGGGCTGGGCTACTTCCCAACGCCCTTGCATCCGCTCGACAGGTTCTCGGAGGCTCTTGGGAGTCCCACACGGATCTGGATTAAGAGGGATGATCAAAGCGGTCTCGCGTTTGGAGGCAACAAGGTCCGTAAGCTCGAATACCTCATTGGCCAGGCACAGCGCCTTGGAGCAACCACCTTGGTGACATGCGGGGCAATGCAGTCGAACCATGCAAGACAGACTGCGGCGGCCGCAGCCAGGGTTGGCCTTAAATGCGTTCTTGTCCTCGGACCCGGAGCGCTCTCCGATGCGGACTACCGCAACTCGGGCAACGTGCTTCTTGACAGCATGTTCGGTGCAGAGATCAAGTTCGTCGGTTCCGAGCCAACGCTCGCCGAGGAGCTCCAACTCGCAGTGGAGTCTGTCCGTGAGCGCGGCGAAATTCCGTACGCTATTCCACTTGGCGGTTCCACCGCCCACGCTGGACTCGGATACGTTCAATGCGCAGAAGAGATGATGGCCACGGGAATTAGATTCGACGCCGTGGCATTGGGTACCGGCAGCGGAGGTACCCAGGCAGGGCTTCTGAGCGGATTCCGGTTTGCGGGTGATGCGACCCCGGTGGTCGGCTTCAGCGTGGCCTTCCCTGAACATCCCCAGCGTGAGGCAGTCCACCGGCTAGCCCTGGACACCTCCGCACTGCTGGGTGCCGATCAAGCAAACCGCCCAACGATGGACGAAGTCATAGTGGATGACCGGTTCATCGGCCCCGGCTACGGATTACCCACTGATGACATGTTGGACGTCCTGCACCTCTTGGCCCGAACCGAGGGAATACTTCTGGACCCGGTATACACCGGCAAGGCCATGGCAGGTCTGGTTGCCGGGATCCGGAAAGAGGAACATGGGTTTGGCTGCGTCAGCGACATCCTGTTCCTCCACACAGGAGGCCAACCTGGTCTGTTTGGTTATCGCGCGAGCGTAGCCGGCAGGGAGGAACCGTAAGGAGTTTGAGCCGAAAGGAGAGGCGACTCCCGGCAAGATCGGAACAAGGCAGAACAGGACAGCCCGGGTTGCCCCGGCTTTGCACGGTCGCCCGATCACTAAAGATGCGGAATCCACCAACGAAAGATGTATTCACGGGCTTGCAAAACCTGCACTGAATGGCGATTGATTCAAGGCGCGATGGTTGAAGTCCGGCTTGGCCGGTGCCTGTACCGCGTCGGCTTAGTCGATGCCGTGATGCCCGACGACTCACGTATTTGGCTTGCCGCCGACGGAATCCACTCCAGGGAGTTCATCGAAAAGGCTCAAGGCTTCAGTGTGTGGACCAGCTTGTTTTACTACCAGCCCCGCCATGCAGAGCATCAACCGGAGACCTCGACTCGGGCACACTGAAACTGGCTGGCATCCAAACTTCTGCGATAGCCGGTCGAACCCAACAGGAGGACGTGACGTCATGAAGGGTCAGAATTGGCCTGGTCTGGCTGACGAGAAGTCAACCCTTGTGGAGTACTTGAAACAACGCGCTGATGATATCGGAGAGTTGTTGGCCCGGCGCTACCGGGAAGACATCGTTGAATACCGCTCTTTGCCGGAGGGATTCATCGAGCAGGACGTGGCACCCACCGCGCGCCGAAACCTTGAGGTGATGCTCCACTGCATCGAATCCAGTGAGGAGCTGACCAGCGACCAACTTCTCCCATTCAGGGAAAGTGCCATTCGGCGCTTTCGACAAGGGGTCCCGATTCAAGCGCTTCTTCATGCTTATCGGCTGTGGGGGCACACTGTGTGGGAAGAAGTTTTGGCGGCCCCACAAACGCACGAAAATCCTGAATCGGCGCTGGCTCTCGCCGGCATGATCATGAAGCACGTTGACCTCGTGTCGACCGCTGTGGCCCAGTCGTACCTTAGCGAGGCGGCGGGACTGATTCATGACCGCGAAATGGGTCGACGGGATTTGCTGGAAGCACTGGTTAATGGAAACGTGCCGAGAATTTCACGGCACGCGAAGCTGCACCGGTTGGAGATGACGGGCCGCTATCAGGTCCTGCTACTGCGGTGGGCAGCTGGTTCCGCGGCTGCTTCGGAATTGCTCCGTGATTCCCTCAAAATCGTGACGGCCCGGCTCTCAGAACCCCCGCTCCGGTTGGCGCTGGTTGGTGTGCGCAACGAGGAGATAGTAGCGATCCAGGAGCTCCACGCACCGACCGGGGATAGGTTTCGTGCACGGCTAAATGACTTGGCTGCAGCCTTGCCCAATTTCGTCCTGGGTGCGGGCAGGCCCCACGACGGGCTCGCCGGAGTGGCACGCGGATACGTAGAAGCCCAGAACGCGATTGCCTCGGCGCCGCTACACAAGTCGGAACCACGCGCATACCTGTACAGCGACACGCTCCTTGATCACCTCGTGAGGACCAGCGCGTTTCGCGAGGACCTTGCCGAAGAAACAGTGACCCCCCTTCGCAATCATGACGCAGCTCGACACACCTCACTGCTGGCCACGCTCCGTGCGTACGTTAGGGCGGATTTCAAGCTGGTTCAAGCCGCGGAGGCCCTCAGGGTTCAGCCCAATACAGTGAAATACAGGCTCCAAAAGATTCAAGAAATAACCGGGCACGACCCTTTCAACGCGGAAGATCTCACACTCCTCGCCCTGTCCCTCAGACTGCAGGACACCGAGGATCAACTAGACGTTCATTGAATGCTCGCACCAGCTTGCCTGGTACACGGGGCGCAACTGCGTTAAGCGCAAAAAACACCATCAAACTTGGCGTTTCGGCGTAGGGACACGAACGGGTCAGCACTCCTACGGTTATCAGACCATCAATGGTGACCTGAAACACAATGAAGAGCGTCAGGAGAAGTTGTGACCATCACATCCGCAAGCCCTACCCAAGGATTGGTGTGGCAGCCGGGTCCCACCGAAATCGGGCGCAGCAGAATTTTGAAATTCGCTGCCGCTGCAGACTGCGCCACAATACGCGAACTGGGTGCCAAAGCATATGAAAAGCCGTCCTGGTTTTGGGGAACCGTTTCGGAGTGGCTGGAGCTGGACTGGCAGGAAACCCCCACCGCCACACTCGATCAGCTGGACGAGCCTCATGCGACGAAATGGTTCGTAAACGGCAAATTCAACGCCGCGGACAACGCTGTACACCGGTGGGTGAGGGCTGGCCGTGGAAATGAAACCGCCCTCGCCTGGGAAGTCGAAAACGGTGAAAGCGGAAAATGGACGTTTGACGAACTCGCTGCCGAGGTAGACCGGGTCAGCAGGGGACTGCTGACTTCAGGTGTGAAGTTCGGGGACACCGTCGGAATTCAGTTGCCAATGGTCAAGGAAGCGGCGGTGGCTCAACTCGCCTGCGCGAAAATCGGGGCTATTTCCGTGCCGATCTTTTCCGGTTTCGGGGCAACTGCTGTTGCTGACCGTCTAAGGATTGCCGGGGCGAAGGCGCACATTGTTGCCAATGGCTTCGACCGCCGCGGGCGGGTCGTGGCCTTGCGGCAAGAAGCAGCAGCGGCTCTACAAGGCGTCGAGTCACTTCACACTACAGTCGTCGTCACCCTTGCACCGGGAAATAGCGACCCTGCTCTGCCTGGGGAAGTGGCGTGGGAAGCCTTGGGAGCCGAAGCTCCGGCAGCTCCGCTGGAAGCAGCCACCTGTCCGGCAGATCATCCCCTCCTCATCGCCTTCACATCCGGAACAACAGGTGCTCCTAAGGGGATCGTCCTGAGCCACGCCGGGTTTGCTGTGAAAGCGGCCAGTGATGTCGCCTTCAGTTTCGATGTTGGACGCGGAGACGTGGCCATGTGGGTGACGGATCCGGGCTGGATTATGAGTCCCATAACTGTTCTGGGAGGCCTTATTGCCGGTAGTTCCGTGGCACTCTACAGTGGCAGCCCTGATTTTCCTTCCGCGGGTCGAATCTGGGATGTGGTCCGGAATCTTAACGTCACGATGCTCGGGGTATCGCCCACTCTGATCAGGTCTCTCATGACGCAGGACACGGATGCAGCCAATATCGACCTCGGAAGCCTGCGTGTGCTGGCGTCGAGTGGCGAGGCGTGGACTCCTGACGCTTATGAGTGGTTGTTCGAGCGCGTGGCCCAGGGTCAACTTCCGGTTATAAACTACAGCGGCGGCACTGAGGTTTCGGGTGCCATTTTGACCAACTTCACCGCCCAGCCCATCCACCCCTGCGGCTTCGCAGGCCCTTTACCCGGAATGGGCGCGGATATCGTGGACGCTGACGGGAACAGCGTGGGAACCGGCATCGGTGAGCTCGCACTGCGTCGTCCCTCACCGGGCATGCCGATCACTTTCTGGGGAGCACCTGAACGGTACTACTCGACCTACTGGAATCGATGGGCCGCCACCTGGTTCCACGGTGACTGGGTTGAGGTAAACAACGAAGAAGTCTGGTTCGTGCGGGGCCGCAGTGACGACACCCTCAAAATCGCAGGCAAACGCCTTGGACCGGCCGAGGTTGAGTCTGTTGTTAACAGTGTTCCCTCTGTGGTGGAGTCCGCTGCCATCAGCGTCCCGGACCCCATCAAAGGTGAAGCCTTGGTGATTTTTGCCAGGGTGGCCCCCGGGTCGGAGAACACGCGCGAACTTGCTCAGATCATCTCCGACGTCGTCTCCAGAGACCTGGGCAAACCGCTCAAGCCAAAACTCGTCCATGTTGTCGACACGCTGCCCCGGACGCGGAGCGGGAAAATCCTTCGACGCGTTATCCGCTCCGTGTATCTGGGGGAAACGCCGGGGGATACCTCCTCACTTGAGGACCCGGCCTCCCTGTCAGCCATTGGAGGCAATCGGTGACGCTTCGTCAGCGGTGTGCCGTGGTAGGGGTTGCCGAGATTCCTCCCACTAGATCAACGCCCGGCGTCACAACGCTGGAGATGATCGCTCGGGTATCCAGAATGGCCCTCAAGGATTCCGGCCTGGCCCCGTCGGATATCGACGGCCTCATAGTCGGTCCCCAAGTTGGGGAAACACCGCAGCACGTTCCTGCGACAGTGGCGGAGTATCTGGGCCTGCAACCCCGTTTCGCCGACATAGTTGACCTCGGTGGCGCCACTGGGGCGGGAATGGTGTGGCGCGCGGCTGCGGCGATTTCCGCCGGCATGTGCGAAACCGTCCTTTGCGTCCTAGGCAATACGCGTGACCCTGGGAGTGCTACCCGGTCACCTAACCGCAACCCGATCCGGGAATTCGACGTCCCCTATGGAGCCAGCGGCGCCAACCAGGCATACGCCATGATCGCCCAGCGCCACATGGCCGAGTTCGGCACCACACCGCAACAACTGGCCCAGGTCCCCGTCAAACAGCGGGCCAATGCAATGCTCAACCCGGCCGCAGTATTTCATGGCAAACCCATCGCCACTGATGACGTCCTGAATTCACCGATGGTCATGTCACCACTGCGGCTTCTTGAGATAGTCATGCCTTGCGGCGGCGGAGCAGCCGTCATCGTCACCTCCTCTGACCGGGCCAAAGACATGGAGAAAGCGCCCGTCTACGTGCTCGGGGCCGGGGAACGAGTGACCCACCGCGCGCTCAGTCAGGCACCCGGATTGACCACGTCTCCCTTGGCTCCGGCCATCAGTGACGCCTACTCCATGGCCGGAATAGGGCCGGCGGATATCGGCTTCCTTTCCATCTATGACTGCTACTCGATCGTCGTTGCCATCACCGTGGAGGACGCGGGTTTCTGCGCCAAAGGCGAAAGTGGAGCCTGGCTGGAGGCACATGACTTCTCCATCCACAGCCAGCTTCCCATCAACCCCCACGGTGGTCAGCTCGCAAGCGGGCAGGCTGATCTTGCCGGAGGCATGGGACACATCGTGGAGGCCGTCCGCCAACTCCGAGCAGAAGCAGGGGAACGTCAGATTCCGGACCCGGACATTGCCCTCGTCACCGGAAACGGAGCAACGATGAGTGAAGAAGTCGCCCTTGTCCTGGGAGGTGCCAATACATGAAGACTCCCACTGACACACGCCTGATTCCCAAGCCGGGATTTGTATTCACTTCCCGAAGTTCTCCCTACTGGCAGCGGGCATCCGAGGGCGAGCTGCTGCTGCAACGTTGCAGGGATTGCGGACATCTTCAGCATTACCCTCGAAGCCTCTGCGTAAGGTGCTGGTCCCACGATCTCGACTGGCAACAGGCCGCAGGGACCGGAACCGTCTGGACCTATACCGTGGTCGCCATTCCCGGTCATCCTGCCTGGGGGCCGCACGTGCCTTATGTCTTGGCCCTGGTCGAACTGGACGAGGGTCCACGCCTCATGACGAACATCGTCGACTGCCCACCCGACACCGTCTATTGCGGGCAGGCAGTCAGGCTTCTTCCCGGCAGGGATGAGACGGATAACCAAACCCTGCTTCAGTTCACCCTCATCCATTAACGATCAAAGCGGATCGGATCATCATGTCAACAGAAAGCACTGAAACGCTCGAACAAGCAGTTACCCGCCGCCGTGCGCGCATCGCAAGCTTCGTGGGAACGACAATCGAGTGGTACGACTTTTATCTGTACGGCACTGCCGCGGCCCTTGTCTTCAATCAATTGTTTTTCCCGTCATATTCAGCCATGGCAGGAACAATGATGGCGCTGCTCACGTTTTCAGCGGGATTTATCGCCCGCCCCCTGGGTGGTGTCATCATGGGCCACTTTGGGGACAAGATCGGCCGCAAAGCCATGCTGGTCTCCTCGCTGCTCGTCATGGGACTGGCGACAACGCTGATCGGGTTTCTCCCGACGTACGCCTCCATCGGAATTTGGGCACCCATTCTCCTCCTGCTGCTGAGAATGATCCAGGGCTTCGGAGTCGGCGGAGAGTGGGGCGGAGCAGTCCTCGTGGCGGTTGAGAATGCGCCTCCGGAAAAGCGTGGCTTCTTCGGAGCATGGCCTCAGGCAGGGGTTCCGGTCGGGCTCCTGCTGGCAAACGGTGTCTTCATGGCCTCAAGCCTGATGCTATCTCCAGAAGCCTTCCTCGCATGGGGCTGGCGCATCGGTTTCGTCGGATCCGCCCTCTTAATCGTCGTCGGTCTGGTTATCAGGTTGAAAATGGAGGAAACTCCGACCTTCCAGGACGTCAAGGACAAGGGCGAGGTGGCGAAGTTCCCTGTCCTCCATGTCCTCCGGACCCAGTGGCGGGCAGTGGCACTGGCGGTGGGTATCAAGATGTCCCAAAACGCCATCTTCTACATCATCACCGTCTTCGCACTGACCTACGCAAGTACAGCGCTGGGGCTTCCGCAGTCAGTGGCCCTAATCGGCGTGCTTATTGGTTCAGTCGTGAGCAGCTTCACACTCCTCATTTCCGGATGGCTGTCCGATCAGTACGGCCGACGCCGTGTGTACATGATCGGCGCGGTTCTTTCTGCGCTCTTTGCCTTCCCCTTCTTCATGCTGATGGGCACCGGCAGCGCCATCCTCATCTGGCTGGCCATCGTGGCTGGACTGGTCTTCCACGACCTGATGTACGGCCCGCAAGCCGCGTACATGGCCGAAATGTTCGAACCGAATGTCAGGTACACAGGTGCGTCCCTCGGGTACCAGATAGCATCCACCATCGCTGGTGCTGTATCCCCGGTTCTTGCCGTATTCCTCCTCAGCATTTCTGACAATCAGCCGTGGCTGGTGGCCCTCTACATGATTGGAATGAGCATCATCACTATCGTGGCGACATGGCTCTCCCCGGAGACCCACCGCGGAAACCGACACAAAGGGGGCCCCCTTGCGGTTAAGCAGGCGAAAGCGAATGAAATCCAGGTTCCAGCAACTGCAGGACGCGACTGACCATGCACTTTGAGCGGGCGAACCGGCAGCAGACCTTGATCGCCCTTGTGCAGATCCTCGGCCTCGCTGTCTGGTTCTCTGCTTCCGCAGTGGTCCCTACCCTGCAGCGCGAATGGGGCATCAGCGCCGCGGCCGGCGTATGGCTCACCGCGTCGGTGCAGATCGGCTTTGTTGCCGGCGCGGTCACTTCAACCGTACTCAGCCTGGCTGACAGATTCCGGCCGCAGGTGCTGCTGGGCACCTGCGCCGCCGGGGCCGCCCTCACCACCGCCGCTCTGGCAGCCTTCGTGGACAGTCTGCTTCCGGCCATCGCGATCCGGTTCCTGACCGGCCTCTTCCTGGCAGGCGTGTATCCCGTCGGTATGAAGCTAATGGCGTCATGGTCTGCCCCCGCACTACGGGGAAAGGCCTTCGGAGTCCTCATAGGAGCCCTAACGCTGGGATCCGCCGTACCGCACCTGATCAGCAGCATGGGTGATCTTCCATGGCGGAACGTCATGGCTTCCGCCGCAGCGCTTGCCGCCACCGGTGCCCTGACCGCGGTCGTGGTTATTCGGCCAGGCCCCTATGCCGAGACATCCAGTGCCAAGCCAAACCGCCGCTACGCCCTGGCCATGTTCAAAGAACAGCGCCCTAAGCTTGCGAACATCGGCTACTTCGGGCACATGTGGGAGCTCTACGCACTTTGGACCTGGCTCCCGATGTACCTGCTCGCCAGCCAGGGAGGCAAGGACAACACTCTTCAAACAGGGCTGACGATGTTTCTTACGATGGGAGTCGGCGGGGTAGCCGGCGCCCTGTTCGGAGGATGGGCCGCGGATCGCTGGGGACGGCCCAAGGCAGCCGCCATGGCCCTGGCAGTGAGCGGGAGCTGCTGCCTCTTATCTCCCCTGATGTTTTGGGCCGAAGTCATCCCCATGCTGATTTTTCTCCTCGTTTGGGGAGCCGCAGTCATCGCCGATTCCGGTGTCTTCTCAACATCGCTGAGCGAAAACGTCGATCCGCGGTACATCGGAACAGCGCTCACCACCCAGACCGCCATCGGATTCCTCCTGACAGTAGTCACCATCCAGCTCGTCCCCCTGTTCGCGGCGATCGTCGGATGGCAGTACGCCTTCGTTCTGCTGCTTCCGGGCCCAGTGATCGGCGTCCTGGCAATGCGCAGGATGGCAAGAACCGAACCCCCTACAAGAAAGGTAAGTCATGACCCCCATTCAGACCCGTTCCCAGCCCAAGGTCGGACAGACTGCCCAATTGTCGCGAACGATTACTGACAGCGACATTGTGTTGTTTACGCAAATAAGCGGTGACCATAATCCCCTGCATTACGACGCTGCGGCAGCGAAGGCCTCGCGGTTCGGCGAAATAGTTGTCCAAGGCGGAGTGACCAGCGCCATCCTGAACGCCGTCGTGGCGGAAGAACTACCGGGACCGGGCACCGTTTTCTTGAGCGTGAACTGGGACTTCAAGGCACCCGTCCGGCCAGGAGACGTGATCACCGGACACGTCGAAGTCACCGAAGCGCGTGCCGACAAGCCGATCACGAAGCTTCGGACGTCCGTTGTGCGCGATGACGGAACTGTAGTACTTGAAGGCACCGCCGTCTGCTACACGATGGACCTGGGCATGGGGGAGGACTAACCGTGACATCACCCCGCATCCCCGTCCTCGTCTCGGCCGCGCGGACCGCCGTGGGGAAATTCAACGGCGCCCTACGGACCGCCTCCGCCATCGACCTGGGGGCCGCCGCGGTGGAAGGGGCATTGGAGCCCTTGAACGGACTCGTTCCCGACCACATTTTCCTCGGCAATGTCGTCCAAGCCGGAAACGGACAGAACCCCGCCCGTAGCGCAGCAGTGAGGGGCGGCGTCCCGCCGACGGTACCGGCCACCACCCTCAACAATGTCTGCTTGGCGAGCATGACCGCCGCCAGCCTGTCCGCGACTCTGATCCGGTCCGGAGAGCTGGACACGGCACTTGTCGGCGGATTCGACTCCATGAGCCGCGCCCTCCACGGAATCCAAATCCGGCAAGCGGGGGTCTTCGGTGACCGCCAGGTCATCGATCTACTTTCTAAAGACGGCCTCTGGTGCGCCCTTTCCGATCGAGGCATGGGACCCCTGTCGGATGAGTCGAACACTGAGCTGGGAATTTCCCGTGCCGACCAAGATGCCTTCGCACTTCAAAGCCATCTCCGCGCCGCCCGAGCGGCCCAGGATGGCCGCTTCAAAAAGGAAATTGTCCCTTTCCAGGGACTTGTGGACGACGAGGGGATCCGCCCGGGCACTACCCTGGACAGGCTCGGTCAGCTAAAGAGTGCATTCTCCGAGAGAGGGAGCATTACAGCGGGGAACGCGTCCCAAATGTCCGATGCAGGCGCCGCAGGAATCATCATGAACCTAGGGCTCGCCCGAGACCGCGGCCACACGGCCATGGTGGAAATTGTGGACTCAGCGACGATAGCTGGCCCTGACTTCTCGCTCCACCTCAAACCGGCAGAAGCCGCAAAAAAGCTACTAAGCAGGAACAAGCTCATAGCTGCCGATATCGGTCTCTGGGAAATCAATGAGGCCTTCGCCGGCGTGGTCCTGGCTTCCGTCCGGGAACTGGACATCGGCATGGAACGAGTAAACGTCAACGGCGGGGCCATCGCATTGGGCCACCCCCTGGGGGCCTCAGGATTCCGCCTAATACAAACACTGGCCAGAGAAATGATGGACCGCGAAGTGGACTTAGGTGTGGCAGCAATCTGCGGGGGAGGAGGCCAAGGCCAGGCGATTCTCCTCAAACTGATGTGATGCCTGCCCAAGCTGACCTCATGCCAGCTGCCGTGGCTCAGTGCTGACTGCAGCTGCAGTCCTGGTTGCATCCGCGGTTCACCGTGTAGGCGGGATCGGTTTCGCGCTGGTGGCGATGCCGGTCCTGATCCTGCTTCTGGGCCCTACCGATGGAATGCGACTGGGACTGCTGCTGGGACTAATGGTTTCGATAGCAGCCCTCGTACAGACATGGCGTGCAGTGGACCTTCG
>Ga0308169_10001184_pt1 | contig 31518 bp, 25 predicted proteins | sample PhyBR1_2_FD_202139 | JGI IMG/M metagenome (GOLD analysis project Ga0308169, IMG submission 202139) | Phyllosphere microbial communities from UC Gill Tract Community Farm, Albany, California, United States - DLSLSB.R1 | ecosystem: Host-associated > Plants > Phyllosphere > Unclassified | place...
GTAGAAACCCCGAACAACGAATATACAGACCTTAAAGTAAAACCACGCTACAACGGCGGTATTGCCGAAGTAGACTGGAAAACGGCATCTGACAACATCCAAAGAAGGTATGGATATGCCTATGATGACGTGGGCAGGCTGAAAGCCGGTTTTTTCCAGACCGATGCCAATCCGTATTTAAAAGAATACAACGAGATTCTGGACTATGACCTTAACGGGAATATCAACACCCTGAAAAGAAGTGCTAATGAGTTGAGTGGAACCGCACAGATCATCGATGACCTTACCTATGCATATGATGATGGGAACCGACTGGCCAGCGTTACCGATGCTTCCCAGAATTATGGAGGCTATCCTTCCGCATCCGGCACCCTGATCGATTATGACGACAACGGCAATATGACCAGCCAGAAAGATAAAGGGATCAATACCATCTCCTATAATTATCTGGATCTTCCTTCTTCGGTTGTGTACAGCAGTACCTATATCATACAGGATCCTTTTATGGGGGAAGTGGAAAGAAACGTGAATACCCAGTCCCTGTATAATGCGGGAGGAGAAAAACTGAAAACGGAATACACCTATTTTGTGGGGAAAACACAGACGGAGGTGAAAAGGATAACCGAATATCTGGATGGGTTCCAGTATGAAGGAGGAATATTGCAGTTTTGCTCCAATGAAGAAGGGTATTATGATTTCGTGCAAAATAGGTATATTTACACCTATAAAGACCATCTAGGCAACATAAGGCTGAGCTACACCAAGCAGACAGACGGTACAGCCAAAATGTTGGAAGAAACCAACTATTATCCCTTTGGGTTAAGACATGCGGGATATGGTTTTAATTCAATCGTCAACAATACGTATCGTTATAAGTACAACGGTAAAGAGGTTCAGGAGAACGGGATGTATGATTTTGGAGCAAGAATGTATATGTCTGAATTGGGAAGATGGGGAGTTGTAGATCCAATGGCAGAACAGTACAGAGCCTGGAGCCCTTATAATTATGCAGTAAACAATCCTGTATCATTTATAGATCCTGATGGAAGAATGACTTACGATTGGCAGTTGGGTGCTTATAGAGATAATAATGGTAGTCTAATGGACTGGAGCATGAACAACTGGGGTGATCCTTCGTTTGGGAAAGGGGTGAATAATAGTTCTGACAACAGATCAACAGGAGCTGGATTAATTAGCTTTTTCTCTAATATATTAGGTAGCGGAGCGGGTGGCCCTAATCCAATGATGTCTTTATCGGGAATTATTACTGATTGGCTTGAAAAGGCAGATATCGACAAAAATGGCAAACCAGGTAAGGATAAAAAGTCAATCATGGAATTTTTAAAGAAAGTGCCTGAACTACAAGATCTTTATGAGATCAGTGGGAGCTTTGAAATACTTGTTGATTTATTAAAGGAAAAGCCTGTAACTAACCCATATACTCCTAATTCTAACACTGGAACAATTACTTTTGGTTCAGGTTCTTTTAAAAGTAATTTACAGTTAGGGATTGATATTATTCATGAAACATGGCATGCATGGGATATTAAAAATCTTACTCATTCAGAAATATTTAGATTTGCTCAACAAAAAGATCTTGATCCTTTTAATGCGGATTTTATACATAAATCAATTATAGAATATAGGGCGTATGATTTCGAATTGCACTATGCTCCGTCCAGTATTAATCGAGAAGGATTGGATTTCTTTAGAAAGAACTTCAATAGAATAGTGAATACTATAAATATGGATCCTGATTATTTTTTAAAAAAATGGTAATATGAAATATTTAATTATTATATGTCTTGTGATTGGCAATAGTTTGTTCTCACAGGAAATTTCAAAAGATAAATATATAATCTATGCACAAGTATTAGATAGATTATATTTTCCTACTAATAAATTCAGTATGGGGCTAACTCCTAATGAAAAAGCAAGTCTTTTAGTTAGAAAGGATCCAATTGAAAGTGAAATTTCTAAATTGCATTCAGAAGAAAAAATTGATTTAAATAAGCTTGATCAGGTTATTTTTAAATTTCGTGCAGATAAATCTTTAGATAGGAAGGATATGAAAGATCCATTAAAAGATGAGAAAATAAAAATTAAGTGTAGTGAAATTTATTTTAAGAGTAGTAAAGAAGCTTATATTTATGTTATTGCTAATTTGAAGGGTACAAAACCAAATGAATTTTTATTTAAAGCTACAAAAGAACAAGATGGCTATTGGCGTTTAGAACCTTATACTTTTTATTATTAGGAGAATATTTTGTGAAAATCGGGGTATTAAATCAATACCCTAATTTTGTAAGAAATAGCGAAGAAAACAACTACTATCCTTTTGGGTTAAGACATGCGAGATATGGTTTTAATTCAATCGTCAACAATACGTATCGCTACAAGTATAACGGTAAGGAAGTTCAGGAGAACGGGATGTATGACTACGGTTGGAGACAATACTTACCGGAGCTGGGAAGATGGAACGGGATGGATCAGCTTTCGGAAAGTTACTCTTCTTTCAGTCCTTATGCTTATGTTGTTAATAATCCGGTTTCATTGGTTGATCCCGATGGAAGGTTAAGCCAGGATTTTATTAATCAAATTAATAATTCTGCAGGCGGAACGACATGGTATAATACAGGCAGGGGATTCTCCACGAGTTCTGGAACTTCTATGGATTATGACGGGAACTCAATTAATTGGGGTGGAGGTTATGTCAGTGGTCTCTTATCAAGTATTGGAGTTACCTATACAGGCGGAGGTATTGGAGCAGATATTGCTGGTGAACACACATTACCCTTAACCTGGGTTGATAATCCTAGTAATGTCTCATGGGCTTGGCAGGCACTTGCCTATCAACAAGCTTTTGCGGAAAGATTTAATAAGCAAAGTAATTTTGCTTCGGATAGAGCTACTTGTGGGTATTGTAATGATAGAGGAGGATTACAAGATGTAAATATAATGGCTGTTCCTTATATGTTAGTTGAAGCTATGCTAACAGAAGGTTTGATGCAGTTAGGCATGAATAGTGATAAAGCTCATAGTACAGCTCAAGTAGCGACATTTCTTTACGCTATGAAAGCGCCACAAGGTGTAAGTGGGGAAATTGGGGCTATAAATAAAGGGAATCAAATTAATAAATTGGTACCAACTAATCAAACATTCGCTCTTACGTCAGGAGAGTTATTAAGAATAGAGAATGCAGCAACAAGAATACAAAAACCAATAACAATTGTCGGAAGTAGAGCTAGTGGAAAAGCTGGCGCATATTCAGATTGGGATTATATAATAGAAGGAGGAATAAAAAATAGCAAAGAATGGTCGAAAATAAAAAACTCTTTACCAGGAGCAAAATCTAATGTGGATAATACTCCAAATATGATAGATATTCATTCAGGTCCAGCATTGCCAGGTTATCCAGCAATTACCATTAACCCGAGAAAATAATTAAAAATGTTAAATATAAAAGAAACAATACCAATCAATAAATATGGGCAGGGAATTACAAGTATATTTCCAATAGTAGATATATTTGAAAATTTTACTAATGAAAGAAAAAGAAATTATCTTGAGGAAATAGTAGCTCTTATAATGCAATCAAAACCGAAAGATGAAGATATAGAGCCTGCTATAAAGGAAAGTAATCTAAAACCAACTTTTACCCCTTGTGTTTTGTTAAGAAATGGGGTGGAAACTTCTAAACTAAAAAAAATAATTAATTTACCAAATAATGAATTACAAAAATCATTAGTATTGCTTATGGCATTGTTTAAAATGGCTTATCAGAGAAGATTTAATGAAGAAAAAAACAATCCAGATAAGTGGTGGTATTGGGATCTGTCTCAACCTAATATTGAGGATAAAATTCTTAAACTTTTCAATTAGTTTGGTAGTTGGTAATTTGGAAAAGCAAGTTGTTAAATATACGGCTGAGCTACACCAGGCAGACAGACGGTACAGCCATAGTATTGGAGGAAACCAATTATTATCCCTTTGGGTTAAGGCATACGGGATACGGCTCTAATTCAATCGTAAACAGTACTTATCGTTATAAGTACAGCGGTAAAGAGGTTCAGGAAAACGGGATGTATGATTTTGGAGCAAGAATGTATATGCCTGAATTGGCAAGATGGGGAGTTATAGATCCGATAGCAGAGCAGTACAGAGCCTGGAGTCCTTATAATTATGCGGTAAACAACCCGGTGTCATTTATAGATCCGGATGGAAGAATGACGTATGATTGGCAGTTGGGTGCTTATCGAGATAATAATGGTGGTTTAATGGGTTGGAGTATGAATAATTGGGGCGATCCTTCATTTGGAAAGGGAGTTAATGATAGCTATAATAGTAGAATAGGAGGATCTGATATTGTTAGTTTTATATCTGGCTTAGGCGATGGTGCTGGTGGAATGACTTTTAACAGTTCAGACTCATTTGCTTTTTTACATGCTTATTTTACAAATGGAGGATCAGTTAATACAATTGTCTCTTTAATTGATCAATTAGAGAATGCAGGATGGCATAACCCTATTAGTATAAAGGCAAAATATGAAGATAAAAATGCTTTGTTGGAAAAAGTACCAGCTTTAGCAGAATTATTTCACATTACTAAAACAGCTTTTAAAGAAGATTTCAAAATGAATAGCCCTGCTATTACTAATGGACAAATAGTTAGAATAAATATGAACAAAATTCCTAATATTTTATCTTATGCATTTTTTTTAGGACATGAAATGTATGGGCATGTATTTGCAAACCTTTTCTTTAAAAGTAAATTTAGCGAAATCACAAAAATTCCGGAATCGAGTACTAGAGCTTTTAGCTATTTTCAAGAAATTATGGGGATTCAATGGGAAATGTCTATGGGTTCTACAAGATATGGAAATAGAACCGCATCTGATGCTGCATCTTTTTTTTATGGACCAAATGGAGCCGGTCATGAACAGTCTATCATTGACAGAGTTGGTAAGGATATAGATCGCCTTATGTTTGAATGGAAATTACAATATAACATCCAAAAAAATAAAATAAAATAAAATGCATAAAAAAAAATATACTTTAATTCTTTTATTTTTGTTTAATACATTATTTAGCCAGGTAGTTCTGGAAATTAAATTAGTAGGTTCAATAGCTCACGTTAATATTATCAATACTACAGAGGATTATTATATGCTTCCAATTAATCAAAATCATTTTCGTCCATTTGAGGAAAACTGTGATAATTTTATTAATTATGAATCTGAATATCCAAGCTTTGCTCTTTTATTAAATTTAGTAAGTTTAAGTGGTAAGAAAGTAGACTACACGGTTGGATATAAATATTTAAATGATTTTAATTCTGATACTAAAAAAATAAATTTAGAAAGAGAAAGCTTTCAAAAGAAAATAAAAAAATGGGGTAGAAAAAATAATATAAACGATTATTCCACAGCATTAATCAATTATAAACTAATTAATAGTTTGATTTTTTTAAAACCAAATGAAAATAAAAAAATTAAAATTGAATTAGATTTAAAAAATATTACTTCACAAGATTTAATCTTTTATAATTATTTTCTTGATGAAGCTGAAACATATAAATTATTTCTCAGTTTATGCAATTTTGATAGTCTTAAGTATTTAACACCATATCAAAGAAAAAAATATGCTAACTATAAACTTTTTACTAATAAATTAGAAAGTAATATTATTGAACTAAATAAAAAGTAAAATGATAGTGAATAATTGAAGATCATTCCTTATGTAGGTAGTGTTTCAGATTTAGTGATGAGCCTTTTTTGAAAATTAAAATATTGATTTTCAATACCCATTAAAGAATATAATCTTAAAACAAGGGTGGGGTAATACCTACTCTTGTTTATTTTTAAAGAAAAGAATAAATGCAAATGATTGAAGATCATTCCTCGTGTATCAGACTTAGTGATACAAAAATCTGCTGTTCGTGCTATTCAAAAGATATTATTAAAAATGGGACTACAAAAACAGGAAAACAACAGTATTTCTGCAAAAACTGCCATAAAAGATTTATAGAATATTATACTTATAATGCTTATCGGAGAACTACCAATTCAAATATTATTTAACTGACAAAAGAAGGCTTAGGAATAAGAAGTACAGCACGGATACTGAAAATTTCTACAACAACTTTGCTTAAAAGAATTATCTGCATTGCCGGCAAGATTTTACAGCCTGAAAACCATAATTATCAGCAGTACGAACTTGATGAGATGAGAATCTTTATCAGGAAAAAAACAAATCCTCAATGGCTGGTGTACGCCATTCATAAAAATACCAAAACCATTGCAGCATTTTACATGGGAAAAAGAACAAATAAAACCCTAAATGCAGTTATAAAAACTTTACTGCATTCAAAACCGTAAAAGATTTATACTGATAAACTTAGAAATTATCAATATCTGATTCCAAAAGAAATTCATGATACTAAAAGATTTGGAACCAATTCCATAGAAAGAAAAAATTTAAGTATCAGAACTCATCTTAAAAGATTGAACAGAAAAACAATTTGCTTTAGTAAAAGCAGTTTAATACTCAGCTGTATTTTAAAAATATATTTCTGGTTATAACCATGAAGCTCCAAAACAAAAAAAGCAGTACATAATTACTGCTTTTTCTCTTAATAATAGACTTTATTTCATTGTTTCGCTGTAATAAACAGGCGCTAAATTTTTCTCATCAAATCCCATAATAATCACCTTATAGCTTTTAGCATCGTCATTATTGAAGAACTGTACGGTTGTCGGTTCTTTGGGCTGTACTTTTAGATAAGGATTCCAGTAAAGGGTGCTTCGGAGATCCTGAGAAATGCTGGTAAAATTGTCATTCCCATATATAGGGCTTACAAACGGAAGTTCTTTGTCGAAACCGCTCAGTGTAATCTGCTTTAATTTGGAAGGAGCTGTAGAATCGCTTACCGAACCCGTAATTTCACCTCTGCGGGTATAAATGGCAATCGCTCCACCGCCACCGCCTCCAAAGCCGCCACCAAAATAATCTTTAATGACCTTTACCATGGCGATTTCCGATGTTGAAACCGAACTGATCTGTGAAGGATCCATTTTCATTTCATCGAGGTAAATGCTTACCGTACTTCCTCTTAATTTCGGAACGTAATTTCCCATATCCATCTCCAGGCTCAATCCGGCCACTCTTCCCTGCAGCCATTGTAAGATATTCATAGATCCCTGTGCAGAATTATTATTGTCATTCACAAAATCGAAAATAGTTTCATTAGCACCTTGAAATAACGGGCCGCTTAGCTTTTCATTAAGTTCTTTAGTTTTATCTTTTTTAGATTGAACCAGCTTTACTTCTTCAATAAGGGTAGCTTTCTCATTGATGGAACTTTGGTTACTTTTTGTCACCACATATCGTTTGACCTCAGCGGTGGGCTGATCTTCATTGGTACGCTGTACCAGATTATAATTACTGGCAGGAAGGCTGCCTTTGAAAGGCAGAAAAGAATAATCCGGCTGAAAGATCACCTGTACCTGCTCTTTAGGGATTTTAGGATCGTTAAGCTGATAAGAAAATTTAATGGCGTCTTCAAATATCAAACCTCTTAAAGAAAAGAAACCTTTTGCATCTGTTTTTACCTGATAAAGTTTAGTCCCTTTATCCGGCATATTGAATATCAGATTCATATCTGTATTAGCGGCAGGTTTCCCTTGAATGGTTACTTTCCCTTTATAAGAAATGTAAGGTTGGGGCTGGTAGCTGATGATAGGGAAGGTTCCGGCCATGATCGCGTTCCAGTCAAACCTTTTCCATTTTTCGGTCATTAAAAGAGCATCCAGTGCTTCTGAATTATGACTAGGGGTAAAATATTGAGCAGGAGTATAGATTTTCGAACGGATATCACCAGTCAGCCATAAGGTACTCAGCAAGCTGTTTTCATCTTCCGGATTTTCCGAATTTCCATCCAGTACGAGTACGGTATAGCCTTCAGTATCGGATTTTTGAGCGATGGTAAAGGAATTGGAAGCTCTCGGGGATTCATTAAGAGATAAAGACTGAAGCGCAGGTTTGCTTATTTTTAACAGATCAGGCTGTACAAAACATAGTCTTTGTGCTACAACATTCTCTTTGTCATCAAATACCGTAAACTGTAATATGCCGTTGATGAGCTGGTTGGTAGGAATGGAATAACTCTTTTCCAGTATTTTTTCCGAATTCACTTTAAAAATCAGCTGATTGTTGATCATGGCAATGACTTTATATAAAGTTCCGGGAGCAATATTTTTTGACTGTAAAGAAAATTTTATAGCCTCATTACCGCTGGTTACCTGAAGATGGATGCCTGAGTCTGAGACAGCAGGGAGATCAATAATTTGTTTATTCCCTTTTGAATCGTTGACGATGAGTTGATATTTTTTTCCCGTTTTGGGCGTCAGTGAAAATGCTCCGACATTCTGATCGAATCCCTTAAAAGAGGTGATCTTTACATCAGGTTTTTCTGTATCGACTACATAGCCGCTCCAATCGGATGGAGTGATGCCTTTTGACTGGAGACGGACTGCAAATTTTGTATTGATTCCGTCTATAAAAGTTCCGCTTTCCGGGAATGCAGAAGCGGTCCATTTTGAATCGGTATTGAGCACAAGCTTTTGAGGAGATGAAGGATTATAAACGATAACAGGTCTTACAGCCTGAAAATCTTCATTGAAATTGCCCATCCAGGTAGTATAGGCGCGCACATAGTATACTCCTTCCTGTAAACTTTCAGGCAGGGTAAAATTGCCGCTTCCCTGTCCGTTAATTAAAGGGATAATTTTTTTGCTGATCTGGGTTTTGTTACTGTCATATAATTCTACAAATAAAGACGTAGAAACGGCCGAAATATCATAGCCGTCAAAAACAAAAGACTTGAACCAAAGATTTTCCCCGGCAATAAAGCTGTTTTTATTGAAGACCAGATGTACTTTTTCCTGAGGATATTTTTCTGAAAATACTTCTAAAGCTTTTTCGGCTTTATCCTGTGCCCGGAAAGTGCCCAATGCCATTATAATCAATAGAAAAGAGATGAGTTTTTTTGACATACGAAAATATGAGTTTGCAATATTTAATATAAAAGTACGTGATTTGATGCTTTAATACAATGTCAATCCCTTCAATAGATATTAAAATATTATTAAAAAATCAGCCTGATTTATTGTTGATTTAATATTTGTACGTGTAAAATAAGTATCATTCACTTCATTTATTGATGTATGTTAATAAAACTAACAGATGGATGTACCTATCTTTGGCCTCTCAAACAATTGGGAAAATGAAATTCTTGCCGGATATTTCATTTTGCTTATATTTAGAACATAAACTTTTTAAACAATAAAATAATATGAAAAAACTTAGTGTAATTGCATTAGTAGGAATAGGATTGCTTGCAGCATCTTGTAACAAAGAAAAATCACCTGAAGCAGCAGCTACCGGAACTGAACAAACTGTAGCAGAAAGCAAAGGGGAGGTATTGGCAGTAGATACAGTAGCTTCTGTAGTGAACTGGAAGGCTTTCCATAAAGGAGGAATGGCTCCTCGTTGGGGAACTCTTACGGTAAAATCTGGAGATCTAAGCGTAGAAAATGGGAATGTAGCAGCCGGAAACTTTGTGATTGATATGAACTCTATCAAAGTAGATCCTGCTTCAGTTACTGAAAAAGATAAAAAGCCTGCAGATCTTGAAACTCATTTGAAAAGTCCTGATTTCTTTGATACTGCGAAAAACCCGACTTCCGATTTCAAAATCACCAGTGTAGCAGACCTTAAAGAAGCACCAAAAGATGCTGTGGCAGGAGCTAACAAAACGGTAAGCGGAAACCTTACGTTATCTGGAAAAACAATGAACGTTACCTTCCCGGCTAAAGTAGACGTTGCAGAAGGTTCAGCGGCTATCCAAGCTAAATTCACGGTAAACAGAGCAGACTGGGGAATTAAATTCGGAACTTCAGAAGCAGACCCTGCAGAATGGATGATCAGCAAAGACATCGAAATTGCTATAGATGTAAAAGCTAAAAAATAATATTGTTAGATTATTATAAAATCTTTGAAGCTGCCTTTATAAGGCAGCTTTTTTTATGCTGTACAATCATCCTGGAACAGCTGTTTTCGATAAATGTAATATTTTTTTGAAAAAGGAAATAATAAATTTAATTCCCTTTCTTTTGAAATAAAGCACAAAAACTTGATTCTTTTACTCTAAAACAACACAATATGAAAAAGAAATCAGGTACATCTATGTATGATGATGAACTGTTGAATACTATTTTGGCAGTCTTTGAAGAAATGGTAAACATTTTAAAAGAGAATCAGAACAATGATTCATTGTTCTATGACAGTGCCGATGTGAAAGGCTTCTAAACATCAGCGACAGCACTTTATTCCGGATCCGGAAATCCCGTCACATTCCCTACGTTAAAATTGGGGAAAAAATATTTTATCCCAAATCGTTTTTCAAAAATATCTATAAAAAATAAGGGATTTTTAGGTTACCATGTAGAGTGTTTGAGGGTAAAGAAATCTAAAATCTTCCAAAAAATATCATGGGTGAAGAGATAAATGAAAAAAAAACTCTAAAAATTATTTTTTAGACACGACACGCCCTGTCGTAGTGCAACAATAACTTTGTTTCAGCGTTATCAGTGATAAATTAACACTAAAATAACCATGTGAATTTCAGAAATATTTCAATACAAACCCTGTCCAAATGGAGTAAAAACCATATTTTTGCAGCGTTAAAAATTAATAACAATAAACTCAGATAAACTTAGGATGAAAAAACTCTACATGGGTGCATACTTCTTATGCACGGTTATGAGCATATCCGCTCAGGAAGTCCTATGGCAGAAAGATATCAAATCCACTACTCAGGATTTTCTAAGCCAGGTGACTCCCACAGTAGACCTTCAGTATTTAATTACCGGAAGCTCCATTCAGTCACAAAAACTCTCTACAGACAATAAACAGAATAACGGTTACGATTTCCATCTGGTTAAACTCAACCAACAAGGCGAAGAAGTCTGGGAAAAATACTTTGCAGGCAAAAACCACGATTACCTTTCCGCATCCTTATCCACACAAGATGGAGGCTTTCTTCTTGCAGGAACTTCGTATTCAGGAAAAGGACTTGATAAAAAAGACGATTCCAAAGGAGGCTCCGATATCTGGCTCATCAGAATCAATGAATTCGGAGACGAATTGTGGCAGAAAACCATAGGCAGTACCTCCGATGAAGAAGCCAGATCTGTAATCCAAACCACCGACTTAGGATTCTTTGTCGCGGGAAATGTTCAGAACTCAGCACAAGGTTATGGATCTAAAGATGTTCTCATCATCAAACTAGATAAAAACGGAAAAGAACTCTCCCAACTTATTCTAGGCGGAAAAGGCTTAGATGAAGTAGAAAAAATGATTCCTACCAAAGACGGAGGTGTTTTACTCGGAGTGTATTCCCGTAGTGGAAAAACTGTAACCAACAGCCTACCCTCTGCAACCCCAAAACAAACAGAAAACTATGGCGAAGGCGATTACTGGATCATTAAGCTTAACAAAGACGGTAAAGTAGAATGGGAAAAGAACTATGGAGGAACAGGAGATGATCACTTAAGAACCTTAGCAATGACCACCTCAGGATTTATCATAGGAGGCGAAAGCCGCTCCGAAAGATCAGGCAATAAAACTGTAGGTGTAGAAGAAGGAATTGATCTTTGGCTGATCTCCCTAAACGAAAAAGGCGAAGAGATCTGGCAGAAATCCTACAACTTTAAAAACAGGGATGTTCTAATGGGAATGCATGTCATCTTAGGCCATAATGAAAGAGAAAAAAATAAAGACCTTACCAAAGGAATCTTACTTGGAGGCTATACCCAGGCAGAAGGCAGAATAGAAACCGATGATGAAACCTTCTGGATGCTGTATATCGATGAAAACGGCAATGAGCAGTGGCGAAAACATGTCAAAGGAGAATCCAGAAAAAGAGAAGAGAGGTTAGCGGATATAAAATTAAACCGAGACGGTTCCATTATTCTGGCAGGAACCAGTGCAGAAGAACTAGGCAAAGAAAACTGGAAGATTGTAAAGCTGGGAGATCAACAGGTAGATCAATTGATCGAAAAGCAGGATATCAAGATCTATCCGAATCCCGTATCCGACTATGCCTATGTAGAAATTGGCTTTGATTTCAAAGAAGCGGATATCATGTTGTATGATATGGCAGGAAGACAGCTTCAACAAATAAAAACAAAGAATAAGGTTACAAAGATCAACACTCAGCCTTTAATTCAGGGAGCTTACCTGATTACGATAAAAACAGATACCAATAAAACCGCGAATGCTAAACTCATAAAGAAATAAAACTATATGATGAAAAAAATATTATTAATGATAATGGGTTCTTCCCCGCTTATTATTTTTGCACAGATTAATCTGGGAGATTTACCTAAACCCCTCCCTTCAGAATCTTCCCTTTCCACATTGTATAACTCACCGGTTTCCAATGCTACCGGAGTTCCGGATATTTCACTTCCATTATTCAATTTATCCAGTTATGATGAAAAAGTATCTGCTAACTTATTACTGCAGTATCACCCGAATACTTCAGCTACGGAAGATCAGGAATTGATAAGTGAGGTGGGACTGGGATGGTCATTTATAAAAGGTGGTGTGATCTCACGGGAAGTAAACTCAGATGTTGATGAAGTTCTTGATGATCCTTCATCCGCCAAATATCACAAGAATATTTTTGATGATGTATATTATTATAATCTTCCCACGGGTATCTCGGGTAAATTCCGTTTTATAAGAGATACCAATGCGAACACTTTTGAACTGGTCAATATGAGTCCCAATAAGCTCAAAATTGAATATACCAGGTCAGGCAATACCGCGACCCTGATTATCAATTCATTTACAATAACCGACAGCTTTGGGTATAAATACTATTTCAATGATTATTCCGAAAGCAGGGCAGAGCAATATATCGGCAATGGACTTGGATACAAATATAAATCGGCATTTTACATTACAAAAATTACTTCTGCTACCAATGTTGATTTAATGCTGTATGAATACCAGAAAGAAAACCTTCCTGAGAATGCAATTTCCAAACTCAAAAAAATAACTTCACCGGGACTAGGTTCAATTAATATTGAATATGATAATGATGCGTCACTAAGGAATACACCCACAGATCCTTACAGTGTAAAAAAGATTATACTGAAACGGTTAGACGGAGCTGTAGTATCACAATATCAGTTTGTGTATTCATCAGAGAATATTTACTATAAAAAATATGAACAGTATTTTATGGCAAGACTGCTTTCACAGGTGAATAAACTGGATAAAAATGGAGTGCCAATAGAATCGACAAAGATAGAATTTGCTGATATCACAAAATTAAAACTAAAATTGACCAATCCGGGAGGAGGAGTATCCATCCATCAGTTTGGAAAAAACAATCAATATGAAGATCACAACAGCCCCGCCTATTTCCAGCTTCTTGCAGATGGTCTAGGATCTCCGGATGATCAGCATTATGATGATATGAGCACGCTCGATTTCAATACCCATAATGCAGCCCAATATACCTTCACGGTTACTGGAACTTCCAATGTAGAAAAAACATTCAAATTCACTTACAGCGGTTCAGGTTTTCCGCCTGCTATTCCAACAGAAGGAGGAAATCCGGTTGAACTGGTCGATTACAAGATTATAAATGTAACCAACAGTTCGGGGGCACAAACAAACACTGATGGCAGTTCCTCGTCAGAAAATCTTTATAAGCTTGTTCCCGGAACATACACGGTAAAAATAATAGGCAACGGATCAGGCTCCATATTGATAAACGAACTTATAACTAATCCTCCTCCTTATAACAATTATAAACCTGCTACAGGATTTAGCTTAGGGTATTCCGTCTATTATGATAAAGAAAATGGAACTCCCGTAAAAACAATTTCTTATAGTCATGACATTTTTGAAAATGGAGTTCTGTCTAGCAGTGGTAACGGAACAATATACAGCAATGTGAAAGAAACAGACACTTCCACAAACGGATATACCCATTATTTTTATACAGAAACAAAAGGATTGGCGCCTCAGATGGTTACCTATGATATTATTACCAGGGAGCTGAAACCTGTTGCCGAAATTACTAAACAGGGCTTGCTAAGCAAGAAAGAAGTCTATGACAGCACCGGAAAATTACTGTCGTCTGTTGAATATGACTATACTTTTGAAATATTGAATAATTATCCTCCCCTTGTGCTTATCGGCCTGGATTATATTCCTGCATTTGTTACAAAATCCAAGGCAACGATCAAGAACTATGAGAAAAACGGGAAATTCACGGTAAGCACCTCAGAAAACACAATTAACCCGTTAAATTTGGGGATTGCCTATTCCAAGGATACTTCTTCCGATGGAAATGTTTCAGAAAAAATCTATGAATATGCCACCGATAATGTGGGAACTCCGCAGCTTCTGGCGGCTAACATACTATCGGTTCCCATCAGGACAACCATAAAGAATAACGGGAAAATAATCTCTCAGGAGGAAATTAAATTTGAAGGTACCAACGGTCTTTATCCGAGCAGCGTAGTTACCAGGGGAATTAACGGTTCAAATGAGAAGACATCCACGAGGTTCGACGCCTACAACAGCAACGGAAATCCTACACAATATACCGTAAACCCTGGTTCATCCGGTTCTTCGGGATATCCTGTGACCTTAATATGGGGCTACAACCAGTCCAAGCTCATTGCTAAAATTGAAGGAGCCACGTATGCCCAGGTTTCCGCTTATATTAACGATATCCTTGCAGCTTCGGATAAAGATAATGCCCCTCTCAATTATGGAATGACCGCCGGTGATACAGAATCACAGCTTATCTCAAAGCTCGATGAGTTCAGAAGAAACCCTAATTTATCTGCTTTCAGGATTACCACCTATACCCATGATCCGCTTGTCGGCATCACAGGAACAACCTCACCTTCGGGGATTCGGGAAAGCTATCAGTACGATGCTGCCGGGAGGCTAGAAAAAGTATTCGATACAGAAGGAAAAACGATAAAAGAATACAAATACAACTACAAGCAATAATAAAAACCGGATTATGAAAAACAAATTCATTCTAATGTGCATGTTGTTTGTAGCAGCCATGCATAAGTCGCAGCTTACACCTACGGAAAACTATATCTATACAAAAACATACCTCAGCGATCCTGCCCTGGCTAATCCGAAGACTGCTGAAACGGTAAAATATATGGACGGACTGGGAAGGCCCAAGCAGTCCATATCCATTAAAGCTACCCCAAACAATAAAGATGTTGTAATCCCTGCCGAATATGATTCCTTTGGAAGACAGGTGAAAAATTACCTTCCCATTCCTCAGTCCGGAACCCAGGGCGGCGGTATCTATGCAGCTCCAGCTGCCAACCAGTCTGCTGTGTACGGCAACGAAAGAATATATAGTGAAAGTATCTTGGAAAATACACCTGTAGACAGGATTAAACAGCAATTCGGAGTTGGAAATGACTGGGCAGGTAAATCGGTCGATTTCGACTATGACCTGAACGCAACCGGCGAAGTAAAAAAATATACCGCTTCCTTTAATTATTCGACATCGGTTTCATCCCTTTCAATAGCGGGAAGCTACGGGGAAAACCAGCTCTCGAAAACTACGGTTACGGATGAAGACGGAAATGCTACCATAGAATTTAAAGACGGGCAGGGGAAAACCATTCTGGTAAGAAAAGTGCTCAATACCTCCGAAAATACGGATACCTACTATGTATATAACGAGTACAACCAGTTAGCCTACGTAATTCCGCCTTTGGCATCCGTTTTACCCTCAATATCACCATCCGACCTGGATGCCCTTTGCTACCAGTACAAATATGACGAAAGAAATAAACTCGTAGAAAAGAAGATACCGGGTAAAGGCTGGGAATATATGGTGTACGACCATCAGGACAGACTGGTAATGACCCAGGATGCCAACCTTCATGACCAGGGAAAATGGATTTTCACGAAATACGACAACTTCGGGAGAGTAGTGTACACCGGGATCATTTCCGGCGGAGACAGAAGCAGCATGCAAAGCGCAGTCACCAATGCAGACGTTATTGAAGCAAGGGATGCCGCCGGGTTTTCTAAAAACGGGATGCAGGTGTACTATACCAATACCTACTTCTCAGGGCTGGAAACCATTTTATCCGTTAACTATTACGATACCTATCCGGCAGGAACTCCGGCCATTCCTTCCTCAATTCTGGGGCAGGCAGTGTTAACCCAGGATGCCGTAAACTCCGCGATAAGCACCAAAACCCTTCCTACCGCTTCCTATGTGAAGAATATGGAAGACGATAACTGGACGAAAAATTACATCTGGTACGATACCAAAGGAAGGGCAATCGGCTCCCATTCCGTGAACCATTTGGGAGGATACACCAAAACAGAATCGGAACTGGGATTTGCGGGAGAAGTACTGCAAGCCGTGACCTATCATAAACGTCTGAGTGCTGATAATGAAACCATCATTACAGAAACATTTACCTATGATAACCAAAACCGGCTGTTGACCCACAAACATAAGGTGAACGCCAGCCCTGAAGAAACACTGGCGGTGAACAGCTATAATGAGCTTTCCCAGCTTACCCATAAAACAGTGGGCGGCAATCTGCAGACTATAGACTACACCTATAATATCCGTGGGGCACTTACCCAGGTCAATGATCCTGCAAATTTGGGAACCAGGCTCTTTGGATATAAGCTGAAGTATGTCAACCCCGAAAATACAGCCGAGGCCACCGGAAAATACAACGGGAATATCACCGAAGTAGACTGGAAGACAGCAACCGATAACGTGCTCCGAAGATATAACTATCAATATGACGGGCTCAACAGGCTGAAGAAAGGAGCCTATTCCGAGCCCTATGCTTCCGTTCCCCAGAACGGGTTTTATAATGAAACCGTTGCCTATGACCTGAACGGCAATATCAGTTCCCTGCAGAGAAACGGCAGAGGAGGATCTGGAATGGCGGAGCAGATCGACAACCTTGCCTACAGCTATACTGGAAATAGGCTGCAGACCGTTGTGGACAGTTCAGGAAATTATGCCGGTTATCCCGATACCTCAGGAACGCTGATCCCTTACGATGTCAATGGCAATATGACCAGCCATGAAGATAAAGGTGTGGTCAGTATCAGATACAATTACCTGAACCTTCCCGGGGAAATAAAGTTCAATACCACCTATTCCATCAGGAATCCCCAGACCGGAGAAGATGAAATAAGGAACATAAGAACCAGCTATACCTACCGTGCAGACGGAACCAAGCTGAGAAAAAAGTACACCAATTATCTCAGTAAATTTAAAGCAGAACGTACAACAACTACAGATTATTTAGACGGTTTCCAGTACACCATTAATTATCTGGGGGTGGTTTCCCCGGACTTTGTTCCTACCTCAGAAGGCTATTACGATTTTAAAAATAATAAGTATATTTACAGCTATACCGACCATTTGGGGAATGTGCGTCTCAGCTATGCTAAAGGTACCAATGGCAGCGCAGAAGTTCTTGAAGAAAACAATTACTATCCTTTCGGATTAAAACATCAGGGGTATAATGAATTAACAGGAAATCCAGCTTATAAATACCAGTACAACGGTAAAGAATTACAGGAAGAAACAGGTTGGAATGACTATGGAGCGAGAATGTATATGTCTGATATCGGAAGATGGGGTGTTATCGATCCCATGGCTGAAAAATACAGGAGATGGTCGCCTTATAACTATGCGGTTAACAATCCTATCATGTTTATTGATCCCGATGGCAGAGATGCAACTTTCACGGGTGATGCAGCCGTTTCTTTGGGAGCCATGCTTATTTCACAGGCTAAAGCAGATGCCGGAAGAAACAGAAAAGCAATAGACAATTTTAGTATTGATGGTGATGGAGGAGATCCAGGTCCTTCAACTTGGCAGTCTATTAAAAGCTGGTTTAGTAATATTTTTGGAGGAAAGAAAAACTCATCAAAAATATGGGTTGGACAAGCAGAAGGATCATTTGATAGAGGAACCAGATTATTTGGACTTATTCGAAATGCTAATGTAAATGCTTATGGACAAAGCCCATTAGAAGTTTATAGAGAATCTCAAAGTAATACTTTTTATAATCCAGGAGAATCTAGTTTAGACAGATCTTTTAGATTGATTAGCAGTTCTCACATTGAAATAATGCAGGACTTTGGTGGTGGTGGATATAATATGTTTGGTGGATATGGAAGAATTGGTAAAGTTGCAAATTCAGTTGATGAAGTAAGTAATGTAGTTGTTGAAATAACTGATGAAATGTATGCAGGAGGACAATATTATATGTATTCTACAAATAATCTTTCTAATGGTACTTATACAAAATCAATTTCAACCCTTATATCATCTGATAATACGAGTAATTTATCAATATTACTTAAAACTATGAACAATGAAGCAAAAAGTTTTGGAGCGCATACATTAATTATTGAAGGAACATCTATCATAAATCCAAAAATGTTTAACCCAGTACTTGCTCAAAGGCTTGGATTTACATATATGCAAACTAGTGAATCTTCTATTCGTCTCATTCAAAGCGTTAAATAATGAAAAATATCAATTCGTCAATAGTAGAAGCAAAATTTAAAAGAAGTAAGCTCAACCTAAATAAAACAAAGTTATGGAATATGCTTACTATAGAGAAAAAAAAATATATAATTGATAAAACAAAACTTATAGATAGTGATCAAAATATTATATGTTATTATCCTAATGATAAATATTGGTGGTTAATAACAAATAATCATTTAGTTACATTTAATAATGAAAAAATACTTTTTATTAAATTATTTGATATCTCAAAAATTGAGATAATGTCGAATATAAAATATACAGATTCTAACGAAGCTTTTATATACATTTTCTCTAATCATACACAAGTTGAATTACGTATAGAAAAAAATTCTTGGACAATAATAATTGAAATTTTAAAATTTATAACCTCATCTAATTTCAATATTATATCCAAGGATAATTAATATATCAAGGATTACTATGACAGGTAGTGTTGATAGTGTTTCAGAGATTACGGTAGTGTTTCAGAGTTAGTGATGAACCTTTTTAAAGATTAAATCGTTGATTTTCACTGCCAATTAAAGAATATAATCTTAAAACAAGGGTAGGGTAATACCTGCTCTTGTTTATTTCTGAAGAAAATAACATACGTAAATGACTAAAGATCATTCCTGATGTATCAGAGTTAGTGATAGATTAATTTTGGCTGTAATAATTAAATATAAACAATGGCAGCGCAGAAGCTCTTGAAGAAAACAATTACTATCCTTTCGGATTAAAACATCAGGGGTATAATGAATTAACAGGAAATCCAGCTTATAAATACCAGTACAACGGTAAAGAATTACAGGAAGAAACCGGCTGGAACGATTACGGGGCAAGGATGTATATGAGCGATATCGGGAGATGGGGCGTTATCGATCCCATGGCTGAAAAATACAGGAGATGGTCACCTTATAACTATGCCGTTAACAATCCTATCATGTTTATTGATCCCGATGGCAGAGATGCAACTTTCACGGGTGATGCAGCCGTTTCTTTGGGCGCCATGCTTATTGCACAGGCTAAAGCAAATGGGGGAAGGGATAGTGAAAAAGAAGACAGTTTTAGTGTTGATGGTGATGGTGGAGGTGGGGGAAAACATTATGATTTTAAATTAAATGCGTGGGGAGAGATAATGGATAAAGTACCTTCGAAACTAAAATATAATAGAATTTTCGGAAGTAATGGCAAAGAAATGAAATTTAACGATTTAGGATTTGATGGTGATGAGATTACTTATAAAAAAGAAGGTGAAACAATCTATAAGACAATTTCCCAAAAAACATTTGCAGAAATCTTATTAAAAGCAGGTGTAGGAATGAGTCCCTGGCTTAGACTTTCAGGACTAGGTTATTTAAAAACTGCCTACGATTCTCATGGTGAAGGAGATTTTGGTTATAATGATTTAAGACATAGGTTTAAAGTAGAATTTACAGAATATGATGGTTATGGACATGATGGATCATTTTATAAAATTGCAGGGCAGAATACAATTTATAATCTAGCCGATATGGGAAATTTTATGTGGGGAGCATGGATGCGAACAAGAAATTACACAATATTTGAAATCAAAATTGGCGCTAGTGTAAATAATATTTTCACTCGTGATAATAGAACAGGTTTTAATTTTAGTGACTCAGAAGCAGATCAACAAGCGATCATAAATGGATGGAATTATATGGATGGAATATTAAAAAAAACAAAAATAAATATGAAAAGAATAGCATACATTAATTTTGCAGCAGCATTAATTATAATTATTTGTATTATTTTACAAGAAATATTTTATGGAGAATATCATTCATATAGAAGACTAAGAGCTATACTTGGATATTTTTTAATTGCTCCATCACTTATAGTTTCTGGAATTACTTTAATTATCATCGTTAAATATTATTATTCAAATAAATTTAAAATACCTTTAAAGTTTATATATTTATGTATCCCCTCGTTGATAATTTTACTTTACTTTTCCATCGTTTTAATGTATGCTTTAATTTTTGCAATTATGAATTAAGGGTAGTGTAGAGATTACTATGATATAACTAAATAAAATCATTAAAATTATATTTGAATATTTTTAAGCATATAAATTAAATAATGAAAGGAAGGAATATTTTACCTTCCTTTTGTTAGTGATCTACTAATTTGGAGGTAATAATTAAATACAAACAATGGCAGCGCAGAAGCTCTTGAAGAAAACAACTATTATCCTTTCGGATTAAAACATCAGGGGTATAATGAATTAACAGGAAATCCAGCCTATAAATACCAGTATAACGGCAAAGAATTACAGGAAGAGACAGGTTGGAACGACTATGGAGCGAGAATGTATATGAGCGATATCGGGAGATGGGGCGTTATCGATCCCATGGCTGAAAAATACAGAAGATGGTCGCCTTATAATTATGCCGTTAACAATCCTATTATGTTTATTGATCCCGATGGCAGGGATGCAACTTTCACTGGTGATGCAGCCGTTTCTTTGGGAGCCATGCTTATTGCACAAGCGAAAGCAAATGGGGGAAGGGATAGTGAAAAAGAAGATAAACTTGCAAACTCAGATTCTTCTGTTGAAGAAAAACCTTGGACTCCTCTTGGTCTCATTTCAGGTACTGATTTCTCTAAGTTTGATTTTTCACGGGTTGGAAGTGATAATCCTGATGATATAATTATCCGAAATAATAAAGGACATATTATGTATCGTATTATTTCTGATATAAAAAAAAATGTATATCTGGATACTGACACCGAAATTGGTAGCCCAATGACGATAAATTTAGAAGACTACAAGAAAAAAGGTGCTCATGCAGTAGGTTTTAGTTTAGACTATAGTGGTACGTTTGGTGGAGGCATGAATGGAGGCCTAACGTTTGTATATTTTATGAGTGGTGGTGATGCAGGAAGTGCCTTTTTATATGGCTACAAAGGTGGAAATACAGGTCTTGAAGGTTCTGTTGGAGTCAGTAAGTTTTATTCAACTTATAAAGATTCTGATATGAAAAACTTTAATGCAGAAGGGTATGCTGGAAAGTCGTCTGGACGTGCTATTGGAGTAGGTGTTTGGGGGTATTCAAAGTCCTGGGGAAATAGAGCAAATGAAGGAGAGTTATGGGAAGGACAGAGAAGTAAAACTACATGGGTTACTATTTCCACTGGAGTTGGACATGGTGACAGTGTGGGAGCAAAAGTGTTTTGGTCGGATTACAAACTATTAAAAAAACTATTTTAAATGAGAAGAACAGAATTATTGTATATATTTTCAGCTTTTGCAATAGCAGGACTAATATTATTTCTATTTATTTATTCACCCAAAAATCAAAATAAGTTTATTCTAGCAGATATTAAAATTGAGATAAAAGGAAAAATAAAAAAGAAAGTTGCTGTAAGAAAAGGTCTTTTGACTCATGCAAAAATATCAAGATATAAAAAATCTGATACTTTAGTTTTTTTAGGAGAAAGTATTGATAGTGTAAAAATTGATGATATTTTTTTAAAAAATAAAAATTCACCATTTTTTTATATATCAAGACAAGGGAAAAAAACTAGAAAACTTAAATATGTATCAATTCCCAAAAGTATGTTGGAGGAGGAAGATTTTCCTAAAGAATGGAAAGATAGCTGTAGGAATAAATGGAAAAGTGTAGTAATTGATGATTAGTTAGTGTAATGTTGATAATGTTTGTAGTCTTTCAGAGATTACTATGACATAGCACAAGCCTATAAATACCAGTACAACGGTAAAGAACTCCAGGAAGAAACAGGTTGGAACGACTATGGAGCGAGAATGTATATGAGCGATATCGGGAGATGGGGCGTTATCGATCCCATGGCTGAAAAATACAGAAGATGGTCACCTTATAACTACGCGGTCAACAATCCTATCATGTTTATTGATCCCGATGGCAGGGATGCAACTTTCACGGGTGATGCAGCCGTTTCTTTGGGAGCTATGCTTATTTCACAGGCGAAAGCAAATGGGGGAAGGGATAGTGAAAAAGAAAACAGTTTTAGTGTTGATGGTGATGGAGGTGTGGATTTCTCTAGGTTTAATTTTAGTTATCCACCAAATGAATATGTAGTAGATACAAAGACTGGAAAGGTAACCCAAATTAGTAATTTGGGGGGGGATGAAATAGATTTTTATCATTATGACGGAGGGGTATTTAATGGTAGAACAAGAATTGTTGATAGAGAATCGGGAGAGGATCAATGGATGAGTTCTTCAAAAAATATTCGAGGTTACAACCATAGAAATAGTAATATTGGTTGGGACTCATTATATAATGAATTTATAACAGGATCTGGACCTGAAAAAAGTTTATTAGTAGGAAAAGAAAGTAAAGCTGTAAATAGATTGCTTAAAACACAAATTTATTTAGATGCAGCGACAGATTTTATGGGCACATCTATGAATGAAAAATCGCGATATGATGCATCTTTTGGTATCTGGGGAGCAGTTAGAGAAAATACTAATATGCAAGGACAATTTATGGGAAAAACGAATTTTAGCTTCTATCCTGTCGGTAAAAATGTTGTAATTATTGCTATTGATTCTAAATCCGTTTCATCCTATTCATTTAACCCCTTTAATAAAGGGGAAGAAAGAAATATACCTCGTAAGAATGGTATCGGTATACCAGAAAGTACAACTCATCAAACTTATATTTGGTGGACTAATAAAAATAATTTATTTAAATGAAAAACATAATTTTTTTAATAATTCTGTTTGTCTTTTGTTCTTGTTCTATTAATAAAAAAGACGTTTTAGGAAAATACGAGTATAAAGGAGAGAAAATAGTAGATTCAATTATAGTAGATAATGACTTTTATAAACATAAAATATTTGATAATCAAGGTAAATTATTATATGAAGGGCAATCAACTTGGGAGCTAAATGAAGATAGAATTGTTTTTTCTAATTTTTATGATAATGAAGGTAATGATTTAAAAGATTTTTTAAGTGCGGAACAAGCTAAATTATTCTTAATGAGAGTTTCATGCCCAATATATAAACGTGACAAACAAATGATTATAGAAATGAATGCTGATGAAAACATTTTTTTCATAAAAAAGTAAGAGAGTGGGTAGTGTTTCAGAGACATAACCCAATAAAATCATATTGAATATTTTTAAGCACATAAATAATGAAAGGAAGGAATATTTTACCTTCCTTTTGTTAGTGATGGATTAATTTTGGAGGTAATAAGTAAATATAAACAATGGCAGCGCAGAAGTTCTTGAAGAAAACAATTACTATCCTTTCGGATTAAAACATCAGGGGTATAATGAATTAACAGGAAATCCAACCTATAAATACCAATACAACGGTAAAGAACTACAGGAAGAAACCGGCTGGAACGATTACGGGGCAAGAATGTATATGTCTGACATCGGAAGATGGGGTGTTATCGATCCAATGGCTGAAAAATACAGGAGATGGTCACCTTATAACTACGCGGTTAACAATCCTATCATGTTTATTGATCCCGATGGCAGGGATGCAACTTTCACTGGTGATGCAGCCGTTTCTTTGGGAGCCATGCTTATTTCACAGGCTAAAGCAGATGCCGGAAGAAACAGAAAAGCAATAGACAATTTTAGTATTGATGGTGATGGAGGAGATCCAGGTCCTTCAACTTGGCAGTCTATTAAAAGCTGGATTAGCAATCTTTTTGGAGGAAAGAAAAAATCATCAAAAATCTGGATTGGACAAGCAGAAGGATCATTTGATAGGGGAACCACATTATTTGGACTTATTCGAAACGCTAATGTAAATGCCAATGGAGAAAGCCCATTAGAACAATACAGAAGTTGGAGAGATTATTCGTTGTACCATGAAGGAGAAAACTGGCTTGACAGATTTGCCAGAAATGTAAACAGTTCTCATATGGAGATACTACAAGATGAAGGAAGCGGCGGTGGATTAATGTTTGGAGGGTTTGGAAACGACATAGCTGTAGTTGAAGAAATCTCCATGACCTCGAAAATTTCAGCAGAAGCGGAAGCAAATGGTATACTAAGTACTCAAAGAGGAATTGATCCAGCTAAAGTTGCCGAATACTTTGAACAAATGTCAAATGGCACTTACAAACCTACAGGAGGAGCAGGATATATCCATGATGGAAAATATATTTTAACAGATGGAAATCATAGAATGAATGCAGCTATTCAGCATGGAATAGAAACCGGTAATTTTCAATATATTGAACAACTTATCAATAAAGGAAACTTTATACAAAGAAATCCTTTAATAGACAATTATAAAGTTTATAAACTACCCGTAAAATAAAAATAATGTATAAACAAATAATGGTTTTTAATAAAAACATCGATCTAGAAATTGGAAGTGTATATGTGATTTTTAATAATTACTTATTGCAAGAAGACAAGTTAGATAAGTCAAAAAAAAATTTTTGTATTAATTTACCTTTTCATAATTCTATTAAAATCTCAGAGTATATAAGTGATAAGGATTTATCAATTGAGAAATACAAAAAATTAATTAAAAAATATAATTTAGAATTTATTAAACCTCAAGAAATTATTGATGTATTTAATCAGTTGGTTTATGCAATTATCAATGAAATTGAAAGTCATGATATTTTTATAATTGGTACAATGGGAATATCTTTTGAAAGTATAAAATTAATCCTTAAAGAATTAATACATATTGCGAAAACACAAAAAAAAATATTTGTTTTTGTACAAAATGAATCGAAAAATCTTAATATTATAGAAAAAATTGATCTTTTGAAATTAAATAATTTTGAAGCTTGGTATGTAAGTAAGTTGGAAAACAATGATGATAATGCCTTTGTATTTAAGCAAAGATAATACTGCTAATTATGGAAAAGTCTATAAATTCCCTGTAAAACTAACAAAATAATGAATCCAGTATCTATAATAAACTTAAAAGGATTACAAACCTTAGTAAATAAAGATGAATATATTTTTGTGAATTTCGATTATAAAAATGCTTTGAAAATAGGTTGTTTTTATGATGAAATCAGAAAAAAAGAGAGGAATAAATTAATAGATCTATTCAAGCAATTAACGGGTGTTGAAATTAGAGTAGATGATACTTTAGGTAAGTTAAATATCATTTTACTTAAATTATTAATAGATGGAACTAAAAATAATATTGTCGTAAGTAATATTGGTTTCCATATAATGTCGTTTGAATTTTTGATTAGTAATTTGAAAAAAATCTTGGAAAATCTGAATGGATTAATGGATAAAAATATAATTATTGTAGAATGCGATCTTAATGATCTTAAAAACGTTGAATATCTTGGAGAATATTTTAAATAATGACGTGAATGAATGGTCGCCTATAAAGCTTAATAATGTATAATTAGTTTATTATTTCAAGAATTTAATCCAGAAAAGTATCAGCTTAGCTATATGATATGTAAGTTTTTAACCCTGATACATTAGCAGAACTAGGTAGTATGTTGTTAAATGGTAATCCATCTAATGCTATAAATTCTGCATTATATTATGAAAATGTTGGAGAAAAAGGTGCTTCATTTTTTAGATCAATTTCAGGTGGTCATATGTTTATTGATGGAAATAAGAGAACTGTAGTATCTGTATTTGAGATATTTGCTAGACAAAATAATTTAAATACTGTAGGGCGAACTCAAATGTTAAATGTATCAGGTAAAGTTGCTACTGGTCAAGTATCAGAAGTGTCAGAAATAGCAAGAATGCTAATTAAAAAATAAAAAAATGAATATCAAAGAAAATATTAGAATAATTCTTAAAGAAAATAATACAATTGAAGGATTAATTAATTGTTTTGAACTAATTAAACAAAACAAAGATATAGCCATAATTAAATTTGATGGAGAAAGAGAAAATGATAATTACACTATATTCATAACTTTCTCACAAAGTAAAAATATGCAGATGATAAGAACAGATTGTTCAGACTTAAAACAAGGTATGAATGAAATCCTAGAAAAATACATTAAAGATTTATAAAATCTCCGCTAGTTTCTTTGAATATAAAACCCATCATAATTGCGTGGGTTTTTGTGTTTACATTTTGTCGATGATTTTTAAAACGATGTTTTTGTCTTCTTTGTCGAGTTGTTGTATCAGTTCCATCTTTAACCTTATTTAGGTGAAAAAAAATATTTTGATAGTTTAAGAGTAGCTTGGCTTAAAAATAGTGATGATAAATATTTCGAAGAGAGGACAAAAGCGCACAACAAAATTTTTAATAATCCTGAAAAATTTTGCAATTTGTATATAGATTCTACTAAAAATAAAAATACATATTTCGGGACACATAATACCGAAGCTCGTTTAAAACGCATAAAAAGAAAGAAGGATTTTTTAAAAGACTTTTCTAATATTTCAGATATTAGAGAAAAATTAAGCATACGAAGTTCTATAAAAGCAAATCAATTTAATTTGTGTACTGCAAAAGTTCTAGATCTGGAAGAAAAAGATAAACATACAAATGAATGTGAGATAGGAGTAGTATATTTTTCAGAGATTGTATTTGATCCTTCTAAAAGAAGAGCATTAGTATTTGTTGAACATTATTTAAAAAATTATCTGCATAGAGCCTTTATATTTAAACTAAGATTGCATGATAATTATTGGGAAATAGAAGATTCTATGTTAGTGTTAACTTCCTAATTTCCGGCTCTTTTCTTTTTTCTCATGAAATTTAGAAGAAGAACCCCCGCTGCGCAAAGTCTTTCGACTTTGAGCGGATAATAATAAAGAAGAACCTCGCAATTTTGCGAGGTTTTTTGTGTTTTATAGTGCGGTAGTGTATCAGAGTTAGTGATAAGCCTTTTTTAAAAATTAAATCATTGATTTTCAATATTCATTAAAGAATATAATCATAAAAAAAGAGTAGGGGAACACCTACTCTTTTTTATTTTTAAAGAAAAAAGTATAGGTAAATAATTGAAGATCATTCCTGGTGTATCAGAATTGGTGATACAAAATCTGCTGCTCATGTTATTTTAAACAGATAAATTAAAATTGATAATTTTAGGCTGGATGACCCAGCCAACTTAGGAACCGATCTGTTTGAATATGAAATAAGATATACCAATCCTCAATATACCTTGCTTGCTTCCGCAAAATACAACAGAAACATTGCAGAAGTAGACCGGAAAACTTCGAAAGATGACATCTAAAAAAATATTCTTATCAGTGATGGGCTGAACAGGTTGCTATAGTTGGTGAATGTATAGTTGCAAAAGAAAATAATGAATGGCTGATCACCAATAGTAACTTCTATTTTCCTAATGATCGCTTATTTCTTTCAAAATTTAAAAAGTTAAATAGAAAGTATAATGATTGTGAATCCTTAGGTTTCCATTTTTTCATCAAATATAATTTTTTTAATAACAAACAATAAATTTAATTCCCTTGCGTTTGAAATATAGCACAAAAACTTGATTCTTTTACTCTAAAAAAACACAATATGAAAAAGAAATCAGGTACAGCTATGTATGATGATGAAATGTTAAGCACTATTTTGGCAGTCTTTGAAGAAATGGTAAACATTTTAAAAGAGAATCAGAACAATGATTCATTGTTCTATGACAGCGCCGATGTGAAACGGCTTTTGAACATCAGCGACAGCACCTTATTCCGGATCAGGAAATCCCAACACATTCCCTATGTTAAAATCGGACGGAAAATCTTTTACCCCAAATCGTTTTTCATCAATACACTCAAAAAATAAGAATATTTTTTGAACTGAAATTTTTGTATTTGAACCCAAAAGGTTCAGGTTTTAGAACTGTGTATCAACCATTAAGAGACATAAAGCAGTGAAAGTAATTAAGAAAATATTCAGGCTGCATTATTAGTAGTGTAAAATAGTATTGCATTTTCTTAACCTTTCTTAATTTCTTAATGGTTTAAAAGGATACTATAAAATTTTTTGGCGACTCTATACAATTTTACATCATTGTCATTCTGACACAGCCTGAGGGGATGCGAATGTAGTTCAAAGAATCTCATGATCGCTCAGATTCTTCATTTCACTGCGTTATATTCAGAATGACAGCGTCATAATAATGAAGACAGCAGAACTAATGTAAAATTGCATATAATGACCAATTTTTTATTAGAATTATTAAAAGTATGAACTTAAGAGGTTCAAAAATCATCCATAAAATTAAAATCATCTCAATTTTGTATAACCATCCTTCGGGTCTTCTTCGGAAGCTCTTCGGAAAAAGTACCGTTTTTCCGAAGCTGACCCGAAGCTGATCCGAAGAAGACCCGAAGAAAGGTGGGGCAATACCGGTCAAAATCGGTCAAAACTATCCAAAGCCGGTCATTATTTTCTTAAGCGATTGAAAATGAGAATTTCCGCTATACCTTCGTCTCAGTTAACCCATAAAACACAAACAAATGGCTAGAATAACAAAAGGAATCCTTGGAGGATTTTCAGGAAAAGTAGGAACGGTAGTAGGAGCCAACTGGCGCGGACAGGATATTATCCGAAGTACCCCAAAACCCAGTAGCAGACCTCCAAGCGACAAACAGCTTGTACAGCAGACGAAATTTAAGCTGGTGATCAGTTTTCTGCAGCCCGTTAAGAATATCCAGACCAGGTACTTCGGATCGGGAAGCGGTTCCAAATCAAGAATCAATCTGGCGGTTTCATACACCATCAATGAAGCGGTACAGATGGTAGGGGACGTGGCCGAACTACTTTACAACAAAGTACTGATCACAAAAGGCGACCTGGCAGGATTTCAAAACGTAACTGCCACGCCACAAGCCGGAAACGGAATCAGCCTGAACTGGGAAGATAATTCGGCACAGGGCAATGCAGATGCCAAAGACCAGGCCAATGCGGTATGCTACTGCGAAGAACTGGGAAGTTTCGAGATTTTCGAATCGGTAGCAGAAAGAAGTGTATTGACTGCAGATCTCACACTTCCGGCCTATTATGCAGGAAAAGAAATTCAGCTCTGGGTCTTTTTTAATAACGCAAAAGAAACGCTAGCCTGCAACAGTGACTATCTCGGAAGCCTGACTTTGATTTAAATGTAATCTCTACCCGAAAGGGTGGAGATTTTTTGTTAACAATTTTGAAATATAAAACTAAATTATTTCATTAAAAAATTTTAATAAAACATAGAAAATAATATCTTTAAGCTTTTTAATTAAGGACAATGTCAGAAGAACAGAAACGTCAGTTGCAGCAGCAACTTTGGAATATAGCGAATACTTTAAGAGGTAAAATGGATGCGGATGAATTCCGGGATTATATTTTAGGATTTATTTTCTATAAATATCTTTCAGAGAAAATACATTTTACGGCTAATAAAATTTTATTAGATTCAGGAGAAGATGTTGATTACAATAATGTTGATGAAAATACTGAAGAAGGGAAAGAAATTGTAGAAGCCATTTATGAAGAAGTCGTTGAAGACTTGGGATATTTCCTGAAACCTTCAGAACTTTTCAGTAATATTGCCAAAAAAGGACATCAGAAACAGGAAGGAAAATCTAATTTTATCTTAGCTGAACTTTCTAAAATCCTTAATAATATTGAACAATCCACATTAGGGACCAACAGTGAAGATGATTTTGAAGGACTTTTCGATGATTTAGATTTAACTTCTGCAAAATTAGGACGAACTGAAGACGAAAAAAATACATTAATCTCCAAAGTTCTGTATCATTTGGATGATATTGATTTCAATTTATCAGATACGAATGCGGATGTTTTAGGCGATGCTTATGAATATCTGATTGCACAGTTTGCAAGTGGGGCTGGTAAAAAAGCAGGGGAATTTTATACTCCGCAACAGGTTTCTACTATTTTGGCGAGAATTGTGACCAGCAGAAAATCACAATTAAAATCTGTATATGACCCGACTTGCGGAAGTGGTTCGTTACTTTTACGTGTTGCCCGTGAAGCCAAAGTAAGCGATTTCTACGGTCAGGAAATGAACCGTACAACTTATAACTTGGCAAGGATGAATATGATTCTTCACGGTGTCAATTACAGCAACTTCGATATCCGTCAGGAAGATACTCTTGAAAAACCTCAACATCTTGATAAAACTTTTGATGCGATTGTAGCCAATCCTCCTTTTTCTGCGAAGTGGAGCTCTAATGAATTGCTTTTGTTGGATGAAAGATTTTCACAATACGGAAAATTAGCACCATCTTCAAAAGCCGACTTTGCTTTTATCCAGCATATGATTCATCATCTGGATGAGAACGGAATTATGGCTGTCGTAATGCCTCACGGCGTTCTTTTCCGTGGTGCAGCTGAATTGGTGATTAGAAAATATCTGATTAAAGAGAAGAATTATTTGGATGCAGTAATTGGTTTGCCTGCCAATATTTTCTTTGGAACAAGTATTCCTACCTGTATTTTAGTCTTCAAGAAATGCCGTGAAGCAGATGAAGATATCTTATTTGTAGATGCCAGCAAAGAGTTTGAGAAGCAGAAAAATCAGAATGTGTTACTTAATGCTCATATCAATAAAATTGTTGATACTTACCAAAACCGTACGGTAACTGAAAAATTCAGTCATAAAGCGACATTGCAGGAAGTGGCAGATAATGATTATAATCTAAATATTCCTCGTTATGTGGATACTTTTGAGGAAGAAGAGGAAATTGATATTCAGGCGGTAATGGCAGAAATTAAGCAACTTGAAGCAAAACGTTCTCAACTGGATTCTGAAATTGAAGTTTATTTGAAAGAATTGGGATTAGTAAGCTAATTTTTTTGGCTTAGCAGAATCCTCAAGGCTTAGAATTTTAACAAATAAATAATCAAGATGACAGAAGAAAATAAAAGTGTAAAGAATTTTCCTAATTTACGATTTCCGGGGTTTGAAGGGGAATGG
>Ga0308169_10001186_pt1 | contig 31503 bp, 35 predicted proteins | sample PhyBR1_2_FD_202139 | JGI IMG/M metagenome (GOLD analysis project Ga0308169, IMG submission 202139) | Phyllosphere microbial communities from UC Gill Tract Community Farm, Albany, California, United States - DLSLSB.R1 | ecosystem: Host-associated > Plants > Phyllosphere > Unclassified | place...
ATCGCGTGCTTGCATCGCGCGCAACATCCGCATAATGCGCGCCCTTCGGTCGGGGCGTAGCGCAGCCTGGTAGCGCATCACACTGGGGGTGTGGGGGTCGCAGGTTCGAATCCTGTCGCCCCGACCAAATCATAATATCGTTAGCTCTGGGGCTGCCTGTAGGCCGCGTCGCGCCGGGCGGGTTAGCCATGGCGCCTCGAAACGGTATGCTAGCATTATGCTAGCGGTTGTTGATGGCCGCGGGGCGTTCTTTCTGTCCGGTGCCTTCCCAAAACCGGATACTGGGCATTGTTAGTCATCACGGCTTGAGCGGCCTTGCCACGGCAAATACCCGTGCCTCGCCCTTGTACGATAACGGCGTTAATGAAGGCCAATGCCGCTAAAAACCGACAACTCCGGCCAACAACGCTACATTCAGCTCGGTGAAGCTGAACGAGCAGCAATCACCGCAGCATTTTTGGAATTAGGTCCAAGGGTTGTCGGTAACGACGTCCCCAGTCTGGTTCAATACATCGAACGGGCGCTTGCGCCACGCTATGGGCGGTATCGCGAACTAGGGTTCACGATGAGCCAGGCGGCCCAGGCTGAACGTGAATCCAGCATCATCGCCGCAAAGTTAATGGCGTTAGCAGACGCCGCGCGAGATTTGCTGGCCGTTATGCCGAAGGCGCGTGGCAGCGACACGCCTGTCCGAGAACAATGGCGGACAAGAATTGACCTATTTACCATGGCGGCCTCACCAATGCTGAATGGCGGTGATACTGAACGGCCACGGATACGGACGTCAGACCTGCGGGCGTCTGTCGACTTAATCGGGCGCCTCGATGCTAACATCGTACGGGCCAGGCGGGGTCGCCCTTATGATCACGGTTTAGGTGGCGGCTTGGTCCGCGCAGTTTGCTATTACGTCTCAACCCAACCTGAGATGCGGCTTTCGTTTGGATGGCGAGAAGAGGACCGATCCGCTGGTACGCAAGCCGGGTCCCGCGGTGGCCGACAGGCACGTCGCGGCGATACCTTGGGCAGCACCACGCAGACGAATGAGCTAATCGTACAGGCTGCCCGCATATTTAATATCCAGATCGATCATAGCGCCCTTCGGACACATCTACGAAATTACCAGCGAGAGTTGGAAGCGTTCGGCTCCACTCAGCCTGAAGAGGCCGACTTGGATGGTCCCTGGTTTGACGCCAAGCCAACGCGGTAAGCTTTCAGGGGCGCTTAGAGCCGCTGTTTAGCTTTACGGCACGCTATGGTCCACTTCCCCATCGGCAGGCATAACTCCCCTTGCACCGCATAGTGCGAGGAGAATGTTATGCGTATGAAAGATAGTATCGTCGAGGCAGGTATTGACCAGGCAGGGGGGGTTGATAACTCTCCGCAGAATATGCCCGGCAATTGCGGTAAAGAAGGGGATAGCCCGTTGTTGATGGCGAGTGAAGTTGAAAAGATGACGACGCTTGACGGCAAGACTATTGCTCGTTTGATCAGCCAGGAACGCTTCCCGACGCCGCTCCAGCTGTCGGACCGTCGCCGTGCTTGGCGCCGTACCGAAGTCGATTGCTGGCTCTCCGATCCGTTCGGCTGGGTCAACTTCTAGGTCGCCCACCGCGAAATCTTGCGCGGGCGCCCTCCAGCGCCGCTTGAAGCTTCCTGATCGGCAAAACAATTCAATCGCCAACAGCGCGCCGCACCCGCGGTGGCGAACGCCTTCGTGCGTCTGCGCAACAGAGGATACCTCCATGACCACCGACCCCTTGGAACCGGATACCGCCATGCCAACTATCACCGAGCGCGTCGCCGCGGGTTGCGAAGCTGGGCGCGCAAGCGGGGAAACGATTTTTCCGTCGCCTATACCGTTCGACAAAGTGCTACTGGCAGATGCCCTGGAAGGAGATCAGCTCCGCGCCGTATATTCCCGTTCGGAAATAAACATCGAGCGTCAGAAGCTGCACGTTTACCGGGCTGCCTGCGGTGCGGAAATCTACGCGATCGAGCGCTTTGTCTATCCCGACGGTTCGAAGCGGTTCCTGCCGCTGCGCTGCCTCGGCCCGAACGCAGACGGCAAGACTGTGTATGATCAGACCGCGTTGCCTGGACTGCGGCCGCTGTACAACCTCGACCTTGTCGCCGCCCAGCCGAAGGCCCCGTTGCTGTTCTGCGAGGGGGAGAAGGCCGCTGACGCCGCGGCGCGCCTTTTCCCAGACATGGTTGCCACAACCTGGCCTGGGGGTGCCAACGCGACCGCTAAAGCCGATTGGCGCGACGCCGCCAACCGCAGCGTTGTCCTCTGGCCCGACAACGACAAACCTGGCCGCGATGCCATGCAGAAGGTTGCGGCTCGTCTGCTGGATCTCGGCTGCACGGTTAGGCTGGTTGTGGTTCCGACGGCCTATCCGGAGAAGTGGGACCTTGCCGATCCCGTACCCGCCGACGTGCCCGCCGAACATGCGCCCGCGGCGCTGCTCGCGGCGGCGCGCCCCTTTACCGCTGCAGACGTAATTGCGAGCCCTAAGGCCGCGCCGACTAAGCCGACCGAGGCAGGAAGCGGGCCTGGCGAAATTGCGCGGGGTTTCCATGCAGCACGCTTTCTGAAGAGCGCGGGCGTGCGCGATTATACGGGCTATTCCGACTGGTTCGACCTCATGTGCGCTGCCAAGAACACTTATGGCGATGCGGGCTTCAGCGAGTTTGTGACGCTGTCCCGCGAGTTTGGCGGCACGGATACGGACGAACAGCTCCGTCGTAAGTGGGATGGCATTGCAGAGCGGCCCGAGGGGGAGCGCAAAACCATGGGGACGTTCTTCAAGCAGGCGATCGAGGCCGGATGGCAGGACCCGACCAAAGATGATGCCGGCGGGGGCGGTGACCGTGGCAGCCGTGCAGACCCAGCTTCGGTTGTGCTGGAGCAGTCGGCGGAAGCGGGCGACGTCCTGTGGGCCGACCAGCATGGCAAGGCGCACGTTTCGATGCTCGTCGAGGACACCGACGGGGTTCAGCGCATTGTGCATGCCCGCGTGGGCGGCAAGCGCCACAAGGGCGCCGTAAGCCGCCGGTACCGGGCGGCCAACAAGAACAAGGTGCTCTCGGCCGAGCAGGAAAAGCGCGCCATGCTGTTGTTGGAGCATGAGGCAATCGAGGGCGGCGTCGTCCACGAGTCAGCTAACCGCGCCGCCGTGCACAATGGTAGCGTTTACGTCGACCTTGGCCGGACGGACAACAAGGCGGTGCGTGTGGCGCCAGACGGTTGGACGGTAGTGAGCGAAACGCCCGTCCGCTTTGTGCGGGGCAGTCGCGGCGAGTTGCCGTTGCCAGCGGCTGGCGGCGCGCTGGCCGACTTCGAGCGCCACCTTAACTTGGACCAATCGGACGTCATCCGCGCCGTCGCGTTCATCGTCGGCGCACTGGCGCCGCTGCCGTCCTTCCCGATCTTGCTTGTAGAGGGCAGGCAGGGCACCGCTAAGAGCACCATCGGCGACATGCTGGTATTGCTGTGCGACCCGCCGCATGGTGCCAAGGGCGCCCGCATTACCATGCCGCGCGGCGACCAGAACCTGCTGGTCCACGCTAGTGGGGTTCGGGTGGTCTATATCGACAACATTTCGGACATTTCCGAATCCGAGGCGGACTCACTGTGCCGGCTCGCCACCGGCGGCGGGGTGACCACCCGCGAGCTGTATACCAACGACGGCGAGCACAGCGCCAATGCGGTGCGGCCCACCGTCATAACGTGCATCGGCACGCCAACTGGCCGCGGCGACTTTTTGGACCGGTGCGTTCGCGTGACCGCGCAGCCCATCGCCATCCGTCGGACCGAGGAGGCGGTGCTAAACGCGTTCGAAGCGGACCGGCCGAAGATGCTCGGCTTCGTGCTCGACGCAATGGCCGCAGCTCTGCGTAACAAACCCGACCTTGTCGCGCGGGCCGACGCCGGCGAGCTGAAGTTGGTGCGCATGGCAGATTTTGCCCTGTGGGTGGAGGGCGCCGCCGAGGTGTTCGGTCTGGAGGTTGGCGCGTTCTCGGCCGCGCTTTCGGACGAAGCCGCTACGTTGCAGGCGGAGGGCGCGTTGGGCGATCCGCTCGGCGAGACGATTGCGCGTTACTTTTCGACGGGCAACCGCGAGCGCACTGTGCTGGAGGGGCACGCCACCGAGGTGCTTGACGTTCTTCGCAGCCTGCTGCTTGACCCCTCGAAGCTGCCCGCCAGCAACAAACTGAAGGGTGCGCTGCGGCGCATTGAGCCCGGGCTGGGGGACCTGAGCATAAAGGTGGAGGTCCGCGAACCACAGAAGGGAACGCGCAACCGCAAGACGTGGTATCGTTTGACGGCGGACGAAGGCTTCCAGGCGATCGGCGAGAAGCTGCCGTTCTAGCTGTCGAGGGGGCGGGCGATGGGCCGTGTGTAGCAAACACGATCCCGCCGGCTGGACGCAAGCCTGCGGGCGTTCTGCAGCATCGGGCGGGGGGCGAGGCGCGCAAAACGCAGGCATTTCCGCCGTTACGGGTGTCGCGGGGGTCGCGGGTATTCTTACTAATAATAGGTTAGAAAGCGAGGCCCCCACTGGGGTTTGCTGCTTACTGCAACCGAGGCGCCGTGGTCGGGTAATGTCATACGAGGACCCCCGCGATACCCGCGACCCACCTGCTTTAGACCTGTGCGGCCAACGCGACGTCAATTTTCGACCGCGAGCGGATAGTTTCCCCGCCGCTTGTCCCGATCGAACGTCATCTAGTACATTAGCGCGCCGCCGCCTGTTTCGATCAACCACTTAACGGCCGGCAGCGGCACCGGCGCTCCGTATGTGCACAAGTCCATCTCCGTGCCAGGACCGTGGTAGTTGATACGCGCCAACGGCTCGCTGCTGCCAGGCTGGCGCAACTCGACATAGCCGATGCCATGGGTACCGTCGGTTATGCGGTCGGCTTCATAGGCGATGCCGCCGGCGTCGATAATTTTTGTCTCGTTTGTCATGTCCGACGATACCGGGCGGTTGCTCACGGGACCAGTGACACGGACACCGATAGGCCGTCTATGGTACCTGTATGCTCACCTTCGCCACTGCCCTAGCTGCCGCGGGCATCGACCCCGCCGCCGTGCGCCTGCTGAGGCACCACAAGGTCTACTCCGGCGGCCGCACGCCCTACAGCCTATGGCGCGACCATCGCGAGCTGTTCGAGCAGTACCAGTCCACGCAAGACCCCGCGCGCCGCGCGTATTTCGCGGCGCCATATTGGGCCAGCTTCGTGGTCTCACCCGCGGGCGACACATTGTTCGTCGGCTTGTACTCGGCGGCGCTTGCCGGCTTGGTGCCGCCAGACATGATCGATCCACTGACTGGGATGGCGCCGGGCACCGGCAAGGGGCGGCAATACGACCTGTACAACTGCCGCCGCTTGGACCCGATGGCCGAGTACGTCGGCCGCCTGTCGGTCGACTGGGGGCCAGGCACGCGCAGCTGGGTTCAGCGTGGCGACGGCGGCGCAAAGCCGATCGTCGCGCTGACCCGCAAGCTTGAAGAAGAGCGATTCCCAGGCTTTACGCGGTTCGTAACCAACCTCTCCGGCCTTGAGGCGATGCCGCAGGGGTGGCAGCAGGCGCTACGGTCCGCGCGGGGCATTTACCTGCTGGCATGCCCGCGCACGCGTGAGCACTACGTGGGGCAGGCGGCGGGCGATGATGGCTTTCTTGGGCGATGGCGCGAGTACTTGGCGACGGGGCACGGCGGCAACGTAGGGTTGCGACTGCGCGACCCCAGCGATTACCAGGTCAGCGTGCTGGAGGTGGTTGGCACCAACGATTTGCCACGGATTGGGGGAGTCGAGGCCCTATGGAAGCGCAAGCTGCTTAGCCGCGACATCGGCCTGAACCTGAACTAGCGAGAAGCCCATGGCCGTCGACATCACCTTGCGGTCCCATAGCGGAGTACCGCTAAATGCGCGCGTGGAAGCCGACGAACGTGGCGTTGTGTTGCATAGCCGTAGCGGCACTGACCGCAACCGGGATTATCGCGAAGCCTTGGAGCAGATCCTGTCGCGGCTAGACGGGGCGGGTATCGCGTACGACGTGTATCTGGACAGCGCGCCGGTCAAAGACCAACCCTTGGGTCAGCGCAAGTTGACGTTCCCACGCGGCGGCGACTTGCCTGAGCGGTTTAACGCCCTGGTGCGCGCCATGAACGCTGGCAGTTCCAGCAACGGCGCCTGGCGCCGCATATTGTTGGCAGCGCCTGCGCATACAGGGGCCGATCTTGCCGTTGTTTTGGGAACGCAGGACCTTGACGCCGATCGAGCCGACGGCAGGTTGCCGGCCGCGCAACTACGCAAGGTTACCGCTGTGCATGTGGATGTGGCGGTAAAGCGCTTGCTGGCAGGCGAGGACGCGCCAAACTTCGCGCCGTCCCGCGACTTTGACCTTGTCGCACCGAACGGCGAGCTTCTACCGCCGAAGCAAGTCTTCGGATTGGCGTTGCAGGAAGCCATCGGGCTGGACGCGAAGCCCGAGCACTTTACCGCCGGTCTGGGCACTCCCTGCTTTCGGATACTGGAGGCCGCAGGGTACCCAATTTTGCGCAAGGGAGAGGTGTTGCCTAGGGGCGGAATTCAGCCCGTAGACGCTGACCTAGCCGCAGCCGAGGGGCAGCCAAAGCTCGTGGCGCACCTGCGCAGAGAGCGGAAGCCTGCCCTGGCGGCGGCAAAGCGGCGGGCCATGAGGTATCAGCAGGGATACCTGTACTGCGAACGGTGCGGCGTTGTGCCAAGCGAGGCACTGGGGCCGCACGGCGACGCCGTAATCGAGGTGCATCACGCAGGCACGCTCGTGGCCGAAATGGCAGCGGGGCACGTAACGCGGTTAGCAGACCTAATATGTCTATGCGCTAACTGTCACCGCATTGTGCATCGGGAGTTAGCTGCATGACTACAGTCGTTGCTGCGGAGACTTATGTGACTGACAACAGCTCAGCCAAATTTCACATGTTCGAATTGCATTAGCGGACACTTGTTCATAAATGGTTTGCTGGCAGCGACGCGACCCATACGGCGGCACAGGTCTTCGGCGAAAGATCCTAAGGCGACTATACGGTAATGTTGCATCCAAGATCCGTTGTAAAGCGCGGTGCGGTGGCTTCGGCAATGGCGAGCTTCAGAGCGCACTTGGTTATGTAAACTTCATACCTTTTGGCGCCGCCAGACTATCGTAACGGGCCAGTTAGGTGGCACCGGGGCAGAAAGGTCGGCTATCTCGCTCAACTTTCCATCGTCGCCGACTGCAGTCGTAGGCTCCGGTACCTTTCGAGGAAGCGCCGCTTTGCTTCCGCAGGCAGGAGCCTTTCGACGCGCACGCTAGCCCGCTTGATGCCGGCATCCTCTGCCCACGCGTCGGTGCCTTCCGGCATGATCTGCGCCTGTTCGGCAGCCAATACGCTGAGATCGGCGTGTTTGATTGCCGTGCATGCAGGCCGGACGTCGAACCGCTCGAAAATCGCCGTCTCGATTGCCGCCTCTATCTTTTTGTATTCCGGAAGGAGTTGCTTGAGCGGGCGCGTCACGTCGCCAATGAAAGCCTCGGCCGCGTCGTGCATCAAGCCGGTATACTCGTGCCCGACGGCTGTAACACTGACTAGCAGGCTGTGCTCAGCGACAGAATAGAACCCGTCAGCCTGGCCGGCATATCGGCAGGTGTGAGCCAGACCATGAGCAATGTCCTCGATCGTGAAGTCGGACGTTGCCGGGGAGAGCAGGTCGAACCAGCCGCCGCTCTGCAGCCTGATTCTTGGACCGACACCGGTGGTGACGGCGATTATTGATTGCGACATGGCCGCGCCTCTAACCACCGCTGCAGCCAATGCAAGCGGCCAGCGGTAGGCAGAGAAACATCCAAATCCGGCGCAATGGGTATCAGCGCCCCACTTCATCCCCATGTTGTGGCCTACAAAAAGGGGGAGATGAGCGTTGAAATTGGTCGTGGCCCTTTCGGGTGCGGTAGGCAGCGGCAAGTCGACGGTGGCAAAAGCCATTTTGTCGCAGGTCAAGGGTCAGCGGCTGTCTACGCGTGAGTTGATCATTGCGCGAACTTTGGTGGACAGCGAACGCCTTGCGCTGCAGGCCGCTGGGGACCAGCTGGACGCAGTGACCGACTTCGGCTGGATATCAGAAGCCATCGATGCGATGGACGGAGAAACCGGTGACGAGGTTCTAGTCATTGACGCCCTTCGTCGGACCCAGCAGCTCGACCGCTTGCGCAGTAGGTTTCCCGGTCGGTTCCGGCACATTCATCTGACGGTCGATGCCGAGGTGCTGAAGGCGCGCCATGCCGTCCGGCAGCACGACGTCGTTGAGCCTTCGGACTATACGGCGGTCACGGCGAACGCGACCGAAGCGAACGTCGGCGATCTTGCCAAAAATGCGGACATAGTCTTCGATCCGAGCCGGCTTGACGACGTTTCGATCGCGGCTGTCGTGCTCGCTGGTCTCGGACTCATGAGGCGCGTTGTGCGACCACTCGTAGATGTTGTCGTCGGTGGACAGTACGGCAGCGAAGGCAAGGGCAACATATGCTCGTATCTCGCCGAGGACTACGCCGTACTTATGCGCGTCGGCGGCCCGAACGCCGGGCACAAGGTCAAAGATCCTGACTTCGACTTCGTCCATCTCCCTTCGGGGGCATTGCACAACCCCGCCGCGCGGTTGTTAATCGGACCAGGCGCGACTTTGTCGCTCGGAAAGGTTCTGGAGGAGATCGAGAGGATTGGCGTCCTTCCGTCCCGCCTGTCGATCGATCCGCAGGCGATCGTGATCGACCCCAATGACGTCGCGATCGAGGAGGGATCGCTCGAAGTCATCGGTTCCACCAAGAAGGGCGTGGGCGTCGCCACCGCACGCAAGATACTGAACCGCGGGAATGAGCCGGTGCTCGGCGTCCCTGTCCGTCTGGCACGGGACGAGCCGAAGCTGGCGGCCTTCGTCCGACCGACGTGGATCGAACTAGAGACGGCCTATGCCGCCAAGGAGCGTGTGATGCTCGAGGGTACGCAAGGCACCGACCTCAGTATACATCATGGGATGTGGCCCCATGTCACGTCACGCGAGACCACGGCGTCCGGCTGCATGGCCGACGCCGGCGTACCCCACGATCGCGTGGACAAGGTGATCATGGTCGTACGGACCTACCCGATCCGAGTAGGCGGTAAGTCCGGATACATGGGTCGCGAAATCGGCGCCGAGGTCATCGCGGCACGCAGCGGTTTGGACGAGGCGGAGATTCGCGCGACCGAGGTCGGGACCATCTCGGGAAAGCCCCGCCGGATCGCCGAATTCGATCTTGGGCAGGTGCGGCGCGCCGCGGCATTGAACGGGGCGACCGAAATAGCGCTGACCTTCGCGGACTATCTGTCCAAGGCCAATCGCGACGCCGCGACGATCGATGAGCTTGGCGGTGAGACGCGTAGTTTGATACGCCAGATCGAAGAAGTGACCGGGATCCCCGTCACGCTGATTTCGTCGGGCGGCCACCGCAATGACATGATCGAGAAGGCTGAGAAGTGACGGAAGACGAACTGCTGCGGCGCCACCCGACGATCTGGCACATGGCTGCCGATGGCAGCTGGCCGTCCATCCGTCAGAACGGTCTGCTGAGTGTGACGCGATTGCTGGATCTGTACGGCGTCGCGGGCCCGGCCCGGTTCGCGATCGAATCCGCAAGACGGCCGCAATCCGTGACACTGACGGCGAACGAGCTGCCGCCTGCGGTGGTCCGCGACAACAAGCCGATGTCCGATGCGGGGCTGGTGAAGTGTCTGCAGGATGGTCTAGTGCCTAAGGACTGGTACGAGGTGTTGAACCGCAAGTCGTTCTTCTGGGTCGACCGCGAGCGTCTGGATCGCCTTCTGGCGGCGAGGGCTTACGCGTCCCATCCTCAGACCGTCCTCGAGATCGACACCAAGGCCCTGCTGGACAGCCATCGCTCCAAGGTCCGGCTGTGCCGGATCAACAGCGGTCAGACGATGTGGGTGCCGAGCGACCGTGGCAACGCGACGTTCAAGACGATCAGCGATTTTCCCGATGGCCCCGGTCGCATCGGGACGAAGGTTCGGCCGGCGATCGTCGAGCTTGTCGTGGAAGGAGGCGTGCCGGACGTCGCGAAGTTCGTGCTCGGGGTGGAACGCGTGTACCAGGGGAAGGCCACCTCGTTGCCGCTGTAGGTCGTCCTTGGCAGGTGTTTGCGGTGGCCGGCGGATCTCAGCTTCGATCCGAGCGGTGGAGGACGGACGCGGGCCCAGTGAAGTTGAACGGGAGTTAATGTGTTGCAGCAGTGGACCGAACGGCGGAGCGGCAAGTCGCTGCACGCGGACGACGCGCGATCCGACTTCGACGTGGACTACGCCCGCGTCGTGCATTCCGGGTCCTTCCGTCGACTTCAGGGCAAGACGCAGATACTCGCCCTAGGCGACGACGACTTCTACCGGACGCGGCTGACCCATTCGATGGAGGTGGCGCAGGTCGCGGAGGGGGTGGCCCAGCAGATCAGGCACCGTGCGCTGATGGCGGACCGGCAGGAGCTGATCCCGACCGCCGCGCTCATATCGGCAGTCAGTCTGGCGCATGACCTGGGCCATCCGCCGTTCGGGCATGGCGGCGAGACCGCGCTGAACTACTGCATGCGGAACGACGGCGGGTTCGAAGGCAACGCGCAGACGCTTCGCATCCTAGCCAAGCTCGAGGGCTACGTGGCGGGCTACGGAGCGGATCTGACGCGGCGGGCGATGCTCGGCGTACTAAAGTATCCCGTGGCGCGAAGCGTCGCGGTCAACGAGGCGGTCGTGCCGTCGCTTCTGAAGAGCCCGACGACCCTGTCGGTAATCGACCGCGAGACGTGCAAGCCCGCGAAGTCGTATTACGACGATGAGGCCGGGATCATCTCATGGATTCTGGCGCCATTCGGCGATGCGGACGTGAAGCGGTTTCAATCCGTCCGCCACCGGGGCGACGCGCACGCCAAGTCGCTCCACAAGTCGTTCGACAGCAGCGTGATGGATGTGGCGGATGACATCGCATACGGCGTTCACGACCTTGAGGACGCGATCGCCATCGGCCTGGTGTCACGACAGCGGTTTTGCGAGGCGATCGGGGAGGGGCGTTGTCGCACGCTGCTCTCCGCACTCGAAGCACGCCCGCTCGGCGCCTCGGGCTATGAGGGTTTCGTGGACGCGCTCTTCGGTGATCCGGGCGAACGGAAACGCGCCATAGGCAGACTGGTCCACCACTTCCTGCGAGGGGTGGATGTCGTCGTCGACGAGGGCTTCGACGATCCGCTTCTAGCCAATCGCGCCGTGCTCAACGAGGATGATCGGGTTCTGCTAAACGATCTCCAGGGCCTCGTCGTCGACGAGGTCATCGAGAACCCCCGTGTCCAGCATCTGGAGTTCAAGGGACAGACGATGGTCGTCGCGGTCTTCGAGGCGATGGCCGCGGAGCCGCGCCGCTTGCTTCCGACAGATACGTACGCCGCATACTGCGCGGTCGGGAGAGATTCGCGCGTGATCTGCGACTACATCGCCGCCATGACGGACCGCGCGCTTCTCAAGACCTACGACCGGTGCTTCAGTCCGCGGATGGGATCGGTCTTCGACAGGATCTAGGTCGCTGCCGGATCGGTCCTGATCCTAGTCGGCACGCCTGCCTTGCGAACGAGATCGGCGACGTGGCTGGTCATGCCGACCTCGCCGGAGATGACCACACCGACATTCGGGCCGATCCCGGCCAGTAGCGCGCGCAGCGGTTCCAGACCGGTCGATATGTCGAAGTCGATCCAGTGTTCGCGTTCCCCGGGCACGAGGACGGAGGCAGCGCTGTTCGTGCCTCCACGGTGCAGCTGGACGATCCATGCCGTCGTGCCGTCGTGCACCCACTCCATCCGTACGGGACCGAACACGGCTTCGGCCTGCACGTTGCGTTCGGCGACATCGCTAAGCACGGTGTCGGGCAGCTCCTCGCAACGACGCCGGCCGAGCATGAACATGTCGCCTTCGCCCGCAACGCCCTCGGTGAACAGTACGTTGTCGATACCCGTGACGGCGGCACCGGAATACTGGGCCGGAACCGATTGCTGGCTCAGCACCGAGGCGATGCGAGCGCCGGTCGGGTCTTCCCGCATCATGAGTTCGAAGGGATCGAGCCACCCCTTGTGTGTCGTGAAGAGCCCGGGCTCCTGTTCACTCGGGCAGGTGCGGATCCACGTTTCTAGCCCGCCGGTGGGGTGGCCGAAGCGGAACGGGGCGACCTTCCGCGATATCGTCAGAGTGTCCGGAACTGGTAGATCGGCGAGATGTGCCATCAGCAGACCATAGGCCTTGTCACCGATGTGCCGGCTGAAGCGGTTGGGCCAAGCCAAACCGGGCATGTCTGCTTCTTCAGCGACGTCCTCACGTTCCCACAGGAGGGTGCGCGTCGACTTCCAGCCACGCGGCTTCGGGTGGATGCTGAATTCGATGCGGCCTGTAGCGTTCGCCAGTTCCGGCCTGAATCCGTACACGATTTCTAGCAGGCGCAATCCCATTTCGAGCGGCAGCGAAGCTACGCCCGGCTTCTCTACGCAACGCGGCGTGTCTTCCGGAGCGAACTCGATGACGCCGCCTTGGATTACGCCGGACACGCCGCCATCGTTAATGTCGACGGTCTCGTTGACGATGACGTGAAGCCCTTCGGCTCCTAATCGCTGAACGGTAGATACGACTTCCGTCGTGTTCCCCAGGCCGTACACGAACTCCCTGCTCCGTGGGCTGTCGGGGGCATAGCTGCGTACGTTGACCGTTCCGTCCGGCGCTGCCGCGAGAAGGGCTTCGGCTGCGGCTTCGATGCTCTCGAAACGATGGTTGGCATCATGGCCTGCCACGCGCGAATACGTCTGCTCCAGCGAATCCGCTTCACCAGGCGCGAAGCTCACGAACTGGGCGACGTTGCCGACGCGTGCCAGTCCATCGAGCGATCGGTCCTTGCGAAGATGCATTCTGATTCCTTTTGGATCGCCCACGGTTCGAGCATTGCCCTACCGGAATGGTGGGTCGGACGACAAGCAGCGAGGGAAGCGGCCGTCATTAGTCGGATATGACCGGAGAGGTTACGTTTATGTTGACCCAGGAAGAGGCGCGGCTATCTCTGGCGGCTCTGCTTTTTTCCGAACCGGCCTGCCCAACGGGAAAGACAGCCTCATCGATCTTCCTGTGCGAAACCGGGCGTAAAGGCGCCGCGAAACTATGGACCGCAAGCAGGGTTGAGCGGATCGTGATTACACGACGCGGCGCGGTACGTCCAGGGAGCCGACGCTACAACTTGAACCAGCAAGCTTAGGACGTCGGCTAAGGATATACATCGAGCTTGCGGACTTGCCAGATAGTCACATCATGATCGGTGGTATGTCGAGTACACCCCGGTACGTTTCGCCGCCGGCCCTCGCATCCAGACGAAGCTCGCGGATCCAGAGATCTATCGAGTCTGGGCCTAGTTTGAATAGACAATAGGTGTTCCGCTCGCCCGCTGGCAGTCGCGAGTTTTTCGCTCCTGCGCTACCGTTCGCGACGACGTAGATCGGTCCGTCCGTCTGATCTCCGTTCAAGCCAAGACTTTGATACTTCGCTATCTTAGGCTTGTGCTGATGACCATGCAGCGCAACATGGACACGCGAACGTTGCCCCGCGGCTAGTATGTCCGAAGCGTCCAGTGTCATGGTGACACCCTTGGAGTTAGGCGCATCGACGTTGGCGACGGGCAGCAGGTGATGGTGTAAAGCGAGGAACCGAAAGGTCGGCCGTTCGACGGGCTGCCTACCAAGTTCGGTTATAGCATCAATACCGCTGCGACCGACATAACCATACTCCGTCCACTCCGTGGCAGTAATGGTGCAGGAGTTTACGACACACACGTCCAGATCTGCACTCCCCAATTGTATCCGGCGGACGTAGTTCAGCGAGGCTTTCCAGTCCCTGCCGACAAGCTCGTCTACGAAGGTACGAAAAGAGGTCTCATGATCGTACCTGGCCTGCATTCCGACGGCGGCCTCGCGAACGTCGACCTGCACGCCGTCCGGGTAGCGCACGACGTCGTGGTTGCCAGGCACGGCTATTATCTGGTCGCGCTCAAGGCCGAGCCGCGTGCGAAGAGCATCGAATTCGTCCAACGCTGCCTTTCGTGCGTGATTGTCGAACTTTCCGTGGGTCATAAAGTCCCCGGTCACAATTATGGCGGCGACGTCATCGACGAGATCAAGGCGATTTAAATCTGCAACGATGCATTCAGTCAGGGTCCGACGAGGGTCGCCTATTACTACGTCCTCATGCTGCCGGCGAAAACCGTAGTCGCTGCCAAAATGCAGGTCTGAAAGGTGAAGCACGCATGACCGGCCGGGTGCCTGAGCGGGTACCGCTACATGCCCAAGGGTCGGGTCCGGTGGGGTGCCAACCCATAGAAAGGTCTGGTCGCCAATCGCGTCGGCTATCGCATGATCGTACGCGGCATCGTCGATGGTGCGAATGACGAAGATGCCGGCAGTGTCGGCGATGTGATCTCGATAGTACTCCGGGACGGACGTCACGTCGGCATCATCCGCTCTAACGAACGCTACGCACCTAGCATCGTAGGATCGTTCTGTTGTGCGATCGATAAGCACTACGTTGATTTCTCCCGCCTGGGCGAGCAACGCGATTATGAGGTCCTGCTGATCTTGTTCGAAGTTTTTCTTCCACCAGCCCCACCCAACGAACCCGATCTGATCGATTAGGGCGCGGTGTTCCATGATCGTGTCTATACCGGCCGTCGTGTCGCGGAACCGCAGGGCTATTGCCGGTGCTGCCATTCGATGGATCTCCGGTAGGGTGGACGTGGGATGCTCCAAGAGAGCAGTTCTTGGACTTCCGCAAGCTCCAGCTCAAAATCGACGTCGTTCGATGCGCGAAAGGCCTTTCGCAGCGTTTGTACTAGACCGGTCGGATCACCAACCTTGCCAACTTCCCCAGCGGAACTCCAGATGCCAATGTCTTCGATGCCGGGAGCGCGAGCACTGACGTAGGGCCAATGCCATCCGTCCGCGGTAACGACGGGTTCAACCCCTCGGTCTGTCGTCGGACAGTCGATCCTAACGGCGAGTTGATAGTCGTCGACCGTGAACCGATGCCAGGTTCGGAGTCCTTCCGGCTTGACCACCGCTGGTGGCAATTGGCGTACGCTGAGCGCTATTAGCTCCCCCAAAAGGGGCGATCTCGATAGACTGTCATTTTCGCATTTTCGCCTCGCCCCGATCTCGAAGGGTGGGGGGGCGTAGGTAAGACTGTCAACGTCCCGCTGCACATGAGCCCAATCGTCGAACTCCGACAAAATTTGCGCCAGTTCGGCCGTCGCCGACGGACGTGTGCTGGCAGGCCAGACAGAAATTAAGATTTCGCCGCCAATCCCTACCGCGCGGCCCGCGATCTTGGACCAGTCGCGCAGCTGCCTAGGATACCATGGTGGATCGATCAGGGCGCTGCGAAATACGCTTAAGTATTCGAGATCCTCTACCGGGGAGGTAACAAGACGCTTCGCGGTCTGAAGCGGCTGGCGGTCAACCAGGGTCACTTCCACTCCCTTCTCATCGAGCAAGCTGGCGACGCTGGGGGCGCCTAGAATTAAAACAGGGCCGGCACCTTGGAGTCTACAGGCCAGTCGCTCGGCGGTGGCACGATCATAGCGCCAATCGAAATCGAGGGGATGCGGGGCTGGGGGGCGAGTCACGTCGATCTTTCGTTGGCGAGCACTCGGCGGCTCCGGGTGGGATTACACTGCTGTGCGACCTGACACACCAATACAAACGGACGAAGCGGGGCCTGCCTCCGTGGTCGGGTGATTAGTGACCAACTGATCCACGATCAGCGATACCGCTTTGAGCATTGCAATTTGCGTTAACTATCAGAAATATCAAACTCTTTCTAACGTGACGGCCGCCGGCTGCCTCGGCAATTTGTCCTTGCAAGTGCGGACGGTCCTCATGAGCAACACGTTAGCGAAAGAGGCACATATGGCGATCACGACGATGGACTTGCGCGAGGCAACGAACGCGGTTGCCTTGGCAAGGCTGACATTTCCGTTAATCGAACCGCGGGGCATTGGACCCTACGTTGACCCTTACCGGCGCGACCAACATTCGTTGGACGATGATTATGGTCTGGAGCAGGTCGCAACCGCGATCGAGTACCTGCTGACCTTTGGGTTGGACGGCCCGACGGACTCGTATGAGGTGAAGCACTTGGCTGAGTATTGGGGCCGTCGCAACGGAATGGCGCCGTACGTGTCGAACGGCGCGATGATCGTAGCCAGCTGCTACCTTGGCTTTGAGATCGACGGCGACCTGAGTGGTAACGTTCGGCTTGGGTAAACGGCCTTAGCCGCCGACAGCTTAGGCTGTCGGCGGTTTAGGTGGCAAAGAGCGATGGCGTGAAAGGTGCTTAACTGGCTGCTGCAACGCGAGCTGCATCTCGCCGTATTTGCTGCGGATACCAAACACCGCCTCCAGGCGCCGGCACGCCGCGCTGGTTAAGCTCTCTTGCCGCGGCGCAAGGCGTCGAAAATCCGTCGGCCCGAAGCTGTGTCAATATCGGCTTCATCGCACTGACGCGGGCCATTGCTGTTTCACGCCGGGCTGCCGCGCTTGCCGCAGCCGCCTCCCGACATCCCGCCCGCAAGGCCGCCGCACCGTTTGGGTTCCCGAGCCGGACGCCGCGCGCTTTGGCCGCCGCCAACGCAGCCTTCGTTCGCGATGATATTGTGGCCGCTTCATGCTCCGCCATCGCCGCGAGAATATGCAGTGTAAGGCGCGAGGCCATGGGGGAATCGCACGCAACGAAGTCGACGCCGCTGTCCATGATACCCGCAATAAAGCCGACGTTGCGCGATAGCCGGTCAAGCTTAGCAATCACCAGGGTTGCGCGATGAAGGCGACACGCCGCCAGTGCCGCCGCAAGCTTGGGCCGGTCGGCGCGCTTGCCCGACTCGACCTCTACGTATTCTGCAACGAGCGAATGCCCACCCGCCGCAGCGTGTGCCTGTACCGCCGCGCGTTGCGCCTCCAGTCCTAAGCCAGAGGCGCCCTGTCGCGACGTCGATACCCGAAGGTAGACGACGAGCTTGCGCGATTGAGTATTCACAGCGACACAGCGGGTGAAGTTTCGAGACGTGCTTCGCTCGCAGCGGCGACTGTGAGGAAGCCATCCCGAAGAGCCCCTGCGACGTAGCCGTTCGCCCACGAACGGTCGGCTGGCTTGGCGTTGGCGTTGCTAAATGACGCGCAAGCGATCGCGTCCAGCAGCTCTGTCCGCGTCATAGCATTGCGCGTGTTGAACAGCTCGACGATTGTCGCGACAACCGTGCCGGGGTTCGGCGTGATCCCGCCGACGCGTAGTACCTGTCCACCTATATCCCGTCCGCGGCGCTGATAGCCTGACGCCTTGCGCCTGGCCGCCATGGTCGAGAACGCTTCCTCGTCCTCCTCAGACCAGGGGTGGCCCGCGGCGGCGGAGGTGTTGGCGTTGGGTTCACTCGGGACCTCCGGCGCGTGCTCTGCGGTGAGTTGATCGGGCCCTGCCACCTGCGCACCGATTGCCAGGGTCGGATGATCGGGGCTGATTTCCCGGCCTAAGGTCCTTGCGGCAGGAGAAACAATTGCGTGCTCGGCGGTCTCGCTGGGGCCGCCGTCCGGAAACACGTCCTCCAGCGCCTCGCCCTGCGCAACCATAGCCCTGTTGTCTGCCTTGCGGCCTAGTAGCTTACGGCTTGCGCCACTGCGGTGGGATTGCATGTGCCGCGGCTCGGGCGCGGTGTCGTTCTGCGTCATAATATCGGTCGCTCCACAGTCTAGGTGGGTGAGAGTCTCAGCGGTTGAGAGCCATTCGATGCCATGATGTGCGTAGATTGAAAGTGACGACGATCAGCGGCTTGATCATATCTGCGTAGAATACGCACTGGTACCTTGAGCCGGTATAGGGCGGTGGGTGACGCCGCGGTTCAGTGGCCGCGGCCAAATCTTCTAGAATATTTTTTCGAGATTTTGGCCCGGGCTCGGCATTCCATGGGTATGGATCTAAGCTACAGCTATGTTGCTGCTCTGGTGCGTGATCGACACTAGGTCACACCAAGTATGAAGCGGACTTAGACTATGTGCAACCGAGCAAGGTTCGACGGCGAGCCAGAGACGATCACCGAACGGTTCGGTGCGGCATGGCTTGCTGACAAGCCGATGGATAACCGGTTCAACCCGAAGGAACTGCGCCCGTTCGGTCGGGCGTACGTCGTGCGAAACGAGGGCGACCGCCGAGGGCTCGACGTTATGGAATGGGACGTCCTGGCGGGGCAGGCCAAGCAGGTCGGTCGCAAGGTTGCACAAACCAACGTCCGCACGCTTCATCTCCCGCAATGGCGCTCGCTCGTCACCGACCCGGCGAACCGCTGCCTTATCCCGTTGACGGAGTTTTGCGAGTGGGCGCGCGAGCCCACCGACCTCGGCGATGGCAAGAAGCCGATCAAGGGCGAGATGTGGTTCGGGGTTACGGACCAGCCCGTGTTCGCAATCGCCGGTTTTTGGCGGCAGGTTGGCGAACAACGCTACTTCGCGATGGTAACTTGCGACGCGAACGAACTGGTGGCGCCGATACACCCCAAGGCGATGATCACGATCCTCCGGCCCGACGATCACGAGCGGTGGCTGACCAGTAGCTATGACGACGTTCTGTCGTTGCAACGGCCATATCCGGCGGGTCAAATGACGGTGCGGGGGCCGGTGTTTCCGACACGCCGAGGTACATGATCCCACGGATCAGATGCGTTTACACAGGCTTAAATCAGGCGTTGCGAAACGGGGGGGCATCAGTCGATTGGGAAGGAAGTGCAGGCGAACCCAGAGCGTTAACGGGTGTGAGAAGCCCGATGGCAGTGCCGCTATTGGAGTCCGCTCCGACCGCTTAATTGAGCGGGTCACCGGGCTGGGTTGTATTTGGTAGTGACTCCCTGATACGGGCTCACCAGGTATAAGTTTGAGTAGCTCGGCTACACATTGAACAGGATGGTGCGGGATGGAGGATGTAGTCGAACAGGGCTGTTTCGTCGTGCTCGTTGGCAGCTTCAATCCAACCATTTTTTCTCCATATTGGCTTGCAGAGCAAGGTATCGTAAGTAGCGACGAGGCTTCAGAAGCCGTCGTTGAAATTATTCACAAAGAAGTATGTCGCTTTTCGGTGGCCAACTTAAAGTTCGAAGTATTATTGGGACAGCTTGTAATATTTGCCGAAGCTGAGCCTTTTGCTCGTGTTTCTGATACAGTCGCGTTACTTTTTCTTGAAAAGCTGCCGCATACTCCGATTACCGCATTCACCATCAACTATTACTTGCATGCCAATATCGGCGATCCGATGAAGCGTGTCCGTTTTGGAAGGTTGTTGGCTCCACTCGATATTTGGTCTGAGACAGAGCTAGTGTTCGAGGGTGAGTCTGTCAGTGAAGGTAATATTGGCGGCGTCGTCGACTTGACTATGCAGGTGGCTAGGGCGGACGATTACGATGGGTATACCAGGGTGGCGATCCAGCCTTCCTATACGATACCCGATAATAAGGGTCTGTTCGTTCAGATTCTTGACCATTTTGGCGCCGCTGTGGCTAGGGATTCCGATGAGGTCGAAAAGCCCGACCGCAATGCCGCAGCGAAACGCAAGGCGATAAAGCGCAAAGCGTCTCAAGCCATTGCCGAAGACCGTGCAAAGATTGACTACGTCAAAGCGCTTGTTGCGGAATTTAACGGTTCGCTTGAACGCTCGATCCGGATCGCAAGCAAGATAGTCGAAAGGGCGGGGGCTGCATAATGGCGACTGCACCGGCATATATATTGGGAAATCCTCGTGCGGAGATTGGCAAGAAGGATATTGAGCGGCGCGCCGATTTCATGTCCTCGCAATTTGAGCGGATGGCTCATGAGGCGGCAGAAGTGGGTAAATCAGTAGCGTCTGATTTAAATCCCGACGACGACGAAGCTACCCCCTATGCGCCTAATCAACGAAAGGACGTTGAGAACGTTTTGCCGTTGGCAGCTATGTTTCGTACGAAACAAGTTGGACGCAGAAGTATGAATACCCTGCAGAAATGGGAGGGATTCGTTGAAAGTATCGGGCCCGATTATTTCGTTGCCAGCGTATATGATGTATTCGATCGTAGCCGTAGTCGCGAGACGGCAACGATACCGTTCGCTGTACTTGAAAAAGACGAGCAATCTTACCTAAAAATTGGTGCGCCATTCCAGTTGATAGCAGGGTTCTCGAAAAACGCTAAGGGTACCCGCGAGAAGGAAACGATAATATACTTTCGTCGATACATTTCGGCTGCTGCGAACAGCATCAGCAAGAAAAATGATGGCAAGGTATTAGCTTCTCTACTTCGTCGGGCTTAGACACTAACTGTGAACGCACCAGCAGCTGATGAAATTGAGGTGTCTGTCTTTAGCCGATCGGGGGGGGAGGCTATTGCAATTCACGTCGGTGCGTCGAGATGGCTTCTAATAGATAGTCTAAACTCGGAACATGGACGCCCGATCACGCTAGAGTATCTTGAGCAGATCGGCGTAGACCCTGCATGTGTTGAGGGAATTTTGCTCACCCATTGGCACGATGATCATATCGAAGGTGCCGCTAAGCTGGTCCGGTCTTGTCTGAACGCGAAAGTGGCGATCCCGGCAACCCTTAAGCGCGACGAGTTTGCCGGTTTTATGGACGTTATCGAGCCTAGCGGGGCAACCTCGTTTGGATCCGGGGTGGCCGAACTTATCGATGTTCTTAAAGTAGTACTGGACGAAAGAGGTGACCACCCCCGCTGGGGTATTGCGCAGCGAACGCTGTTTTCCGGTAACCTACCGAGTTACGCACTGGAAGCGCTTTCCCCCTCTGACGCGGATATGACTAATTTCGTTGCGTCGTTGAAAGGTTGGGTTGAGGCGGTGGTCCCCGGCGGCCGTATTCCCGCCCCGCCACGAAACGACGCGTCTGTTGCTGCCGTGGTTTCTGTTCTCGACGAGCGTTTATTGTTTGGAGCGGATTTGGAAGTGTCAAAGCCCGACAGTGGTTGGCATGCAGTACAGACTTATAGTTGGAACGGACGTCCTAAGGCGTCTTTTCTGAAGGTTCCCCATCACGGATCGAAAAACGCGGACTTTCCTGCAATGTGGGCGGATATGGTAGTCCCTAACGTCTACGCGGCATTAACTCCGTGGAATAAAAATAAGAAGTTGCCGCAGGATACTGACGTTAACCGAATCGTTGCGCGTACAAACAATGCATTTTCCGCATCAAAGGCTGTTCAGCGCAAAGCGATGCGGCGTATGTCGACTGTAGATGGCATGTTGCGAGACGCAGGAATTGTGCTGACAAGAGCACCCACTGACGTAGGTTTTGTCCGGTTTCGCAAGCAGCTATTGTCAATTGAGGACTGGGCTGTGGAATGCCTAGGAGTAGGATCGTACAAGCTCGAGAAAATCGCCGCATAGTTCTGTTGATGTCTTGCCGAGAGGCGACGTCCCATACCTCTCAAGCTCGAACTGTCGGCACCTGCGTAATGTCCGTCGTCCACGCTGGCGAACGCATCTCTGATCGTATTTTCCACTCGCGCTTGAACCCCTGCGTCGCCGTCACCGCCGTCCACGTGCCGAACTTGCTGTTGATCGCGTCGAGTGCCCCCATCAGCCGATCACGCTTCAACGTGTCCTCCTCGAACAACGTGCGCGGCCGCTCATCCTCTGGAAGAAGATCGTCGAGCATGATGCCAGCCTTCGTGTAGGCGTAACCATCCCGCCACGCCTTTTCAGCGCAGCGCCTGGCCGCCGCGATCAGCTCGAGGCTGTCGTTCGTCATTGGATGCAGGGTCACCATGCGTGATGCGCCGTACTGGGGCCGATCAGGCTTATGCTTGTTCGTGTGGAAGAACGCGGTCAGCCGGGCCGCAACCAACCCGTGCGATCGCAACTTCTCGCCGGCCCGCAGCGCATATTGCGATAGCGCGCCCATCATCCGCTCGAAGTCGCAGATCGGCGTTCCGAACGACCGGGTGACAGCCATGCCCTTCCGCCGCGGCTCGACCGCTTCGACTGCGTTGGACGGGACGCCGCGTAGCTCGGCCACAAGCCGCTCAAGGACGACCGTCCCGACGGCGCGGGCCTGCTTCATAGGCATGTCTCGTAACGCCCCCGCGGTGTGGATCCCCAGGTCGGTCAGCTTGCGTGCCGTGGCACCGCCAACGCCCCAAACGTCACCAACCGCAAAGGTATGCATCACATCGCGCCGCACGTCGTCGTCACGAAGATCAGCCACGCCGCCGAACTGCGGGTTCTTCTTGGCTGCCGCATTCGCCAGCTTCGCCAGCGTCTTCGTTTCCGCGATGCCAACGCAGGTGGGTATCGTCGTCCATAACTGGACCTGCGCCCGCATCGCATTCGCATGGGCCACAAGATCACGGCCCTCGAACCCCGCCAGATCCAGGAATGTCTCGTCGATCGAGTAAATCTCGAAGTCACGGGCGAAGGACTCGCAGGCAGCAATCACGCGGCGCTGCATGTCGCCGTACAGCGCATAGTTTGACGACCGGACCTTGATGCCGTGCTGCCGCACCTTGTCGCGCAGGTGGTGGATCGAATCGCCCATCTTGATCCCGAGCGCCTTGGCTTCCGCCGACCGGGCAATTGCGCACCCGTCGTTGTTCGACAGGACGATGACCGGCACGTCAATCAGGCTGGCGTCGAAAGCGCGCTCGCAGGAGACGTAATAGTTATTGCAGTCGATCAAGGCGATCGGCGTGCTCATGCCATCTTGCGCGCGACGCCGACGACGGTGCCCCATATCTCGACGTGCTCGTCGACCAAGATGTCTGCAAACCCTACAGCCTCGGGGACGAGCCAGTGTCGACCGCCGATATAGCGCAGGCGCTTCAGGGTCCGCTCGCCGTGTACAAGCGCTACGACGATGGCACCTGTTCTTGGCGACTTGGCACGGTTCACTACGAGCAGATCGCCGTCGATTATGCCGGCACCCGCCATCGATCGTCCCTCAACGCGCATGACATAGCTGGCGGCTGGGTGCTCAATGAGCCACGCGCTCAGATCGATCGGCTCCTGCATGTCGTCCTGCGCCGGTGACGGGAACCCAGCTGGCGTGTGCACGAGAAAGAAGGGCACCTCGCACGGCACCAGCTCGAACGGGACATCGTGTAGTCGCAGCGCATCGTCACGGAGGTTCAGCGGCACAACGACGGGGCGGTTTTGGTTGGTCAAGGACATGACCTATAGGATCGCGGCGAAGAGCAGCTGCTCATGCCGGGCGAACAGTACCGACCGGGCGTCCTGGGCTGCGCCAACGGCTTGCCGGTACTCCACGGTACCCCACCGCTCGGCCTCGTCGAAGCTGAATGGCACAGGATCCACAGGTGGATAGACGTTGTCGTATATGGCGCGCGCAGCCGCTCTCAGCCGCAGATCATGCTGCATTCCATTGCTCCATGAATGTCGAGTCGCCGCGAGCGGCATGCCCATAGCTAGGCGCGAACCCAATTGATTCGCAAGAACATTGCAGGAACATAAATCTGATGCGAAGAGCGGGCCAACGATTCGAAGGACACGATCATGGCCGATTACGACGACGATCTGCAGGAGCCGAAGCCGGCGTTTGGCCAGTGGCTGGTGACGCAGAAAGACCGAAGTGACCTCGTTGGTCAGCTCGCGGTGGGCGCCGTCGCTGATCGCCGCTTTCCCCGCAACGGGGATCCGGAAGCCGTGCGGAAGCACCTCAGCGCTATGCAGGCCGAGGGCGACATGTTCGCCGCGGTGGACGACGCCGAGTCCGACTGGTTGTCCGCCTGATGCAGGACGCGTGGGAGCAGGCTTTCGCATTGATGGCCGACCACGGGCAGATGGGTGCCTGCAAGATCGTAGCGTCCGGTATGCAGAAAACACCCGATGGCGAGCCGGAGCAATACCGCCAATGGGAGGTTTTAGCCGACTGCTTGAACGCCGTGGCAGATGCCAGCCGGACGAAGCACTGATGCGGCAGCTGGTTCGATGATCGCCCTTCCACCGGCAACGGCCTTCTCCTGCACCGTAAGCCGCGTTCACGATGGCGACGGCCCCCTATGGTGCTCTAACGGCATCAAGGTTCGGATTGCCGGTGTTCAGGCGCCGGACTTCGAGAGCGCATCACCGTGTAGAGCCATAGACCCACGCCGGGTGAACTATCGCTGCGACAATGCCGCCGCCAAGCGCAGCCAGCAGATCGTTGAGCGCTTAGTGCTACGGAAGACGTTGCGTTGCGAGCCGACCGGCAAGAGCTACAGCCGCGTCGTGGCTCGGTGTACGCTGCCGGATGGTCGATCGCTGTCCTGCGCTGTGGTCGCCGCTGGCGCCGCAGTCCGGTGGGAAAGTTACTGGAGGCGGTATGGCATGGGCGAGAGCCGGTAGGCGCTCCAGTCCATTGGGGACCTCTACCGTCTCGCTGTCTGTCCTTCACCAGCCGTGCCGACGAACGCCATTACCCAGGCAATGATCACCAGAACAGGGTGTGAGTCCCAGTATGGCAAGCTAAGCACGGCGACGAGCAAATGCGGTGCGATTACCCAGCCAATCCAAGCAAGCCATCCGAAGGGAGTCGCGGCGAAGAGAAGCAGGGTGATGCGCGGGAACACCGCGAGACCAGGCAGGAAGAAGACCCCGTGGCCGGCTACCTCAAACATCCCGCGTCTCCCGAACGGCTGCTGTCGCCGCGTTACTTACACGCGATCCCGTCGCCATCGCGATCAAGATGCGACGCGTAGCCAGCCTCGCCCTCGCGAATAGGCGCCGCGCCAGCCGCACGGGCGGCCGAGCAGTTGCGATAATAAACAGCTTCGGCAATCGGCTCGGGCTCGGTTTCTTCGTCCTGCGAAGCAGCGGTTAGCGGCGTGACATGGTCCGTCAAAACCTCGTCGGCTAGAACGTAAGCCGCAGGCACGGCACTCGGCGTGGCCGTTAGCGCCGTCCCGCTGACGCCGGTTGGAACTGCAACGACCGGTGTTGGGGCGTCGTCGGAAACGGAGATGCGGCCTACGACGAACGCGGCAATGGCTACAGCGGCCATTGCCCCGCCGGAATACCTAGGCTGACGCGGTGATATGCCGCCGCCGCCGCGGTTAGACAGGTTTGGCGCCTGCGGTACCACACTTGGCGAACTTGCCGTTCGCGGACTTGCAACGCGCTGCCTTGGCTGGCGCTTTTGGCGGGCACTTGGTGAACCGACCCTTGGCGTCCTTGCAAGGGGCCGCGAGTGCCGGCGCGCCAGCGGTGATCGATAATGCAGCAGCAACAAATAGCAGGTTTTTGAGCACCGTCATTCTCCGCACCGATGAGTCGGCGGTTAGATGCTACCGGGGGTGAGAGCTTTCGCCAATGCACATCTAGGCGTCTGTTATGGGCCAGGATCGGTTGCTTCCTCCGCCCTTCTAAACTTATCGTGTACGGATGACGCCAGAACATGAACGGTGGGCCGGGGCAGTAGCGATACAGCAAAGATACGGCGACCAGGCTGGCAAGTATATCGCAGAGCAGGTGGCGAGACTCGCTATAGCCGGCGACCAAGCAGGGGTTGCCCGTTGGCGCGAAATCGCAGCCCGGTTTGATCAGCTCCAGACTGGCACGATGCAATAACGCGGTCGAGCGAAAGGCAAACCGGCGACCGGGCGGCGCGCATTAGGGCTAACGCACAGCCGGTGACCTGGTCTGGCGTAGCGCGGCATCTGCTGGAATGTGTGGCGCTCGTCAGCATAACTGCCGCGGCCTTCGGCTTCCGGTAGTCGTCGCAGGCTTCCGGGACTGGGGCGCCCGATACAGGTCGGACGCGCCCGCGGGGTGTTAGCGGCGGTAACCGTCCTGCCCGCCGCGGTTGTAACCACCGCGGTCATGGTCGCCGCGATAGCCACGCTGGTCACCATACCCGCGCCCGCGGTCGTATCCGCCGTCACGACGGGCATAATATCCATTGTAACTGTTATAGCCGTTGTACCCGGAATGGTTGTCGTACCCCTGGTAACCGCCGTCATAGTAACTGTCATAGCCCTGCGGGTAGGCCACAATCGGGCCGTTATAGCCCCGGTCGTAATATCCGTCGTTTCCGCGGTTCGCGCTGGAAGCTAGCACCGCGCCGATGGCAAGCCCGGCGATGCCGGCAACAAGCGCGGTGCTGCCGTTGTCTCGGCCCCGGTAGCCGCCATAGCGTTGCGCTTCGGCCGGAGCGGCAACCGCCAGCGCAGACGCACCAAGTGCTGCTGCGAGCGTGATCTTCTTGAACTGGGCAATCATGACCTAATCCTCGGGGTCAGCGGCGAAGCGATCATAATCGATCCTCTTCGCGCTGGCTTGCAGACGTAATGGGCCAGCTTCGGTGAACTGCCGCGGAATAGGCTCTGCAGCCGATGTTCAGGCAGCGGCGCTGCGACGACAGCGCAAGCAATACGTTGGACGTGGCTAAGCAGCGATCGGGCCGCTGGGGTGCCCAACCTACCTGAGGTAGCTTAGCGGGATTTATGCCTGCGCTAGCCCCGGCTTCTCGGGGTCCACAGCCTTGGCGTCTTCGGGCGCCGGGTAGCGGATTGTCCACTGCGGGGTACCTTGGGGTGACATGACAATGTCGGGCAGCCCTACTGGGTCACTACCCGTTTCCACCCATCCCGCCCCATGGCATCTGTCGCAGGCGGCGCGCTTGCACCGGAAACTGACCAGATCAATCTCCGTATTCCATTGCCCCCGGCCCTGGCACACTGGACACATAGCATCGAGGTTGCCGTTGCGCGGTTGCAGCGGCACGATGTCGAACGCGTGCGGGCTGTTCGGCCCGTCGCAGTAAACGATATTGGTGGCGTGGGGCATAGCGGCATACTCGTTCTGAGCGGTGTGAACGCGCGTGCCTGTGGCGGGGTTCTTGGCCGGGCAGATGATGCGGCCGCAGGGCTGCGGGCGTCGCGGGGGTCGGAGGAGGCTCTTTAACTTTATAGAGAAGAGAATGAGAGGCCACGCCCTGCCGTGGTAAGTCGGGAGGTTGTTCTGCACGCGTGCCCCGCGACGCCCGCGACCGTGCAGACGCCGCTAACGCGCCCGCCTATTTTGGCATCCCCTCCCGCACCATGACTCAGTCGGCAATTAATGACAGCCGCGCCGTAAATCGTACCAGGCTTGTTTCCGGCGACGTGCCGCGCACGGTCACCACGCTGCTGTTATCTACGAGGCCATGTAGCTCCACTACCATGTCGTTAAAGCCCAGCGCTGACACAGCACCCGGAACGTGCCGATGCTGCGTGACGGACATCTCTGCCGTGAACAGCTGCCCTTCCTGCTTGTACGTGCCCAGGTAGGCCATGCCGCTGTCGCCGCCGCGCAGCTTGCCGTCGTGCAGGTAGGCCACGCCGTAGTCGGCCCCCGTTGGGGTCTCAAATGCGACTTTGAAGAGGCCGTTCGGTAGAGCCATAGCGAATTCCGTCGGTCGATGGTCGCCGAATTGCGCCAATGCACTGATTTTAGCTGGACCCAGCAAACTGGACCAGTGATGCTGGCGTATGGCACATACAATACCGGCCCTTGGCCGACTGCAAACCGTTGATCTTCGCGAAGTTTGGGCGTCCGAGCCGTACAATTTCACCCCCTGGCTTGCTCAAGCCGACAATCTTGAATTTTTGGCGGAAAGCTTGGGCTTGCCGGGGCTAGAACTAGTAAAAGCCGAGCACGCCGTAGACTCGTTTTCTGCCGACATCGTCGCTCGCGTGATCGACACGGAGCATCACGTGCTGATCGAGAACCAACTTGAGCGGACCGATCATCTGCACCTTGGCCAATTGCTTACCTACGCGCCGCGCTTTGACGCGAAGATCATAGTTTGGGTGGCGCGGCAGTTTACCGAGGCGCACCGGGCAGCGCTGGATTGGCTGAACAGCATAACTGACGAGCGCTACGCTTTCTTCGGCGTAGAGGTGCAGGCCGTGCGTATCGGCGACAGCATGCCGGCCCCGCAGTTCAACGTGGTTGCAAAGCCGAATAGCTGGACGCGCGCGGTTCTGGCGCCAGTAGCGGGCGATACGCAGCCGCTGTCGGACACGGCGCTGTCGAACATCGATTACTGGGAGGCGTTTCATAAGGCAGCTGTTGCCGCTGGAGCGCCGCTTCGCCGCATAGACAGGCCCCTAAAGGATACTAACTACTGGGTGCCCATTTCAGAGCGGGGCGATGCGTACCTATCGGTATATCGCTCGCATGCTCGTAAGCCGTCGATCGGCGCCTTCATCGGGTTGTACAACGCGCCGCTGACGTATGTCTCTGACCGCCTAACTGCGCAGCGGCAAACGCTAGAGGAGGCCTATGGGCAACAGCTAGATTGGGCGCGTAACCGTGAGGGCGTTGTCACCAAGGCCGTGGTCAAAGCGCCTGTTGTTGATCTTAGCGACCGCAGTGATTGGCCACGGCAGCACGAGTGGATGGTCGAGCAGCTTAAGCAACTGAACCAAGTGTTTGGCCCGATCGTCACGCAAGCCATCGATGACTTTAAGCGCGAGGACGGCGAGCAGTGAGCCGCATTCTAGTCCCGTCCGCCGGTCCAGACAGCTGGCGTCAGTTCCTCGCTAAGCCTGACTTGCATTGGGCGGTGGGTTACAGTGCCCGCACTGTCGCACTCTTGGGAAGCCGCTGACGGCTTTCCCCCAGAGGTCCAGGCGATCCTCTCCCCCGTTCTAGGCCCCGTCGAGTTGCTGCTAGCCCTGCCGGAGCATAAAACGCCGTTGCCCGGCGGGCGGCGCGACAGCCAGGCCGATGTGTTCGCGCTTGGCCGCTACCGCGGCGGGCTGGTCGCGTGCACGGTGGAAGGCAAGGTAGACGAGCCGTTTGGCCCGACGGTGGGTGATTGGATGCGAAACGCCTCTCCAGGCAAGATCGAGCGCCTAGCGTACGTCTGCGGCCTGCTAGGAATCACAGAATGCCCGCCGGACGTTCACTACCAGCTGCTGCACAGGACGGCGGCGGCGCTGATCGAGGCGGAGCGGTTCTGTGCGACCGACGCTGCCATGGTGGTGCATTCGTTCTCGCCTCAGCGACGCTGGTTCGAAGCATACGAGCGATTTGCGGAGCTTCTTGTGCCGCGCTGCCGAGCCTGTCGTGACAACTACGCCCGCAGGACGGCGGCTGGTGCTTGGCTGGGCGAGCGGGGATCAGGCATTCCGTCGAGTCTGACCACGCCAGCCGCTTGGCGCACCGAAATACTGTTAGAACCGTCGCTAAGGCTTTAGTCGTCGGTAGATCTTGTAAGAGATGCAGCGAACTTTGATCCCTCGCCGGCAACCCACTCGCCGATGCGTTGGATATCGGTAAATAGATATTGTAGGCGTGACGTTTGTAAATAGTGTCTGGCCGTGATGCCCTTCGGAACGTGGTTGGTAAGTAGCTCCATCTTGTAGAGGTCGATACCAAGCGTTGCGACGCCGATGGTCACAAAAGTTCTACGAAGATCGTGAGCCGAGAGTGCATGCCCGGTTATTTTACTGATGTGGGCTAGCGGCGCCCGAGTGTCAGTTATATGCCCTGACTTACTCCGCGAAGGAAAAACGTGCGGGTTGTCAAACTCGCGTTTTCTCTCGGTTAGTAGAGTCGCCGCTTGCGACGACAACGGGAGCCAAACCGGGTTTGCGTTCTTTGGATTCGGAAGGTGCCACCAGGATTTCGTGGTGTCGTCATCAATGTGAACGCGGTCCATGTGAGAGACGCAGCTTCGCTCTTGCGCGCTCCTGTCAGCAGCAGGAATCGTACTAAGTCGATGCCTGCTAGCGCATCCGAGTTTTTCGGGCTCCGGCGGGACGTATTAAGAGCATGCCAGACCGCGCCCACCTTTGCCTCCGCGACATCCCGTGTGCGAGGCTTGAACTGGATCCAGTCGTCCTTCAATGCAAGTACCGGGTTGTGGGAAATAAGCGGCGTACCATCGGAACGTTTGTAACGGCGGCTCGCGAAGTTGATCAGCGTGCGCAGCGTGACCAAAGCAATTTGAGCCTGTCCCGGCGCTGGCTTCCCACGTAGTCCGTTCTCAGCCATCTCCCGGTGGCGCCTGCGTACGTCGTCCTCCGAGATTGCAGCAATCGGCCTGTTCTCCCAGGCTGCAAATACCCTTTCAACGTGTCGGGTCATTTCGGCCTTCGTGCTTTCCTTCAGCCGGCCCGGGCGAGATAAATAAGCCTCTAATACTTCCCGCACTGTCGTGCTTAGCGCCACATCTTCCTTTTTACATTCCCGAGGGTCTATCCCTTCGCGCATATTCTGAAGTATGTGCTGAGCCCTTTTCCGAGCTAAATCTTCGCTATAAAGGCCGTATCGGCCGATCGTGACGATGATCGCCTTTCCGCCAACTCTGCCCTGCGCAATAAAGCTCCGAACGCCATTAGCCGTAACGCGTAATCCATACCCTTTGACAGCTCGGTCATGTTCTCCATCCCAGTGGATCTCATAACCACTAATGGGAGGTTGGACTCTATCAATAAAGCTTTTAGTTATCTTGACCAATGCTAGCAATCCTCTGCAGAATGCTAGCAATATACAAGCGCGATAAGCTCAGAAAAATAGCTTAGAAAAGTGAGTAAAGCGTTTTAATTGTATGCCGTAGGGTCTGTTATCTAACAGCGTAGCGCAGCCTGGTAGCGCATCACACTGGGGGTGTGGGGGTCGCAGGTTCGAATCCTGTCGCCCCGACCAGAAATTTCCGGAGCCGGCCGCCAGAGGCGATGCCGCTCCCGGGCACGAAATGTCGTGCCATTCCAGATCCTGGCGTCAGCGTTTGCAGACAGGACCGGTGCGCGCCGCGACCTGATCCGCGACGATCCGCATCGCGCCCTTGTCGGTCTCGCCCGTCATCGTCATCCGCGCGGTAAAGCCCGTCGCGCCATAGCTGCCCGCGCGGACGATCCGCATCGGCGCCCCCTTTTTTTGCGGACAGGTCATGACGTGATCGATCCGCCCGCCCGAGAACTGCGCGCGCTCGACGGTGCAGCGCGCCTCGGGCTTGGGGACGAACAGCGCGGCGACGCCCGACGAGGCCTGTTCGGGCGGCAGGCATTTGCGCTCGGTCTTCGATTTTCCGCGCATCATCCGCAGGATAAACCCCGGCGCACCCGGAATGACGAGCTCGACCGCGGTCGAGGTGATCGCCCAGGCGCCGGGCGGCAGCGCCTGCGCCGACGCGGCGGCGGGGAGCAGGAGAAGGGCGGACAGCAGGACGGGATGGCGCATAGGAGGGGCAGTCTGTAGCGCCGGCGGGGTGCTGGCAAGCGGTGTGACAGGGGTTTTCATGGGCGAGATCATCAATTTGCGGCGGGCGCGCAAAGCGCGGGTGCGGCGCGAGGCGGGGGTGGTGGCGGACGCGAACCGCGCGGCGTTCGGGCGGACCAAGGCGGAGCGCGCGCGGGATGCTG
>Ga0308169_10001187_pt1 | contig 31485 bp, 24 predicted proteins | sample PhyBR1_2_FD_202139 | JGI IMG/M metagenome (GOLD analysis project Ga0308169, IMG submission 202139) | Phyllosphere microbial communities from UC Gill Tract Community Farm, Albany, California, United States - DLSLSB.R1 | ecosystem: Host-associated > Plants > Phyllosphere > Unclassified | place...
CCGAGCCGTCCTTGGGCGGCAGGTCGCGGACATGGCCGTAGCTGGCCAGGACGCGGTAATCGCTGCCCAGATACTTCTCGATGGTTTTGGCCTTGGCAGGCGATTCGACGATGACAAGCTGCATGGGAAAACCGGGGTCCTTACGTGTACGCGTACGAGGGTGACGGCGTCGGGGTGGTCGCGTCAACCCGGGGACGATCCGGAATGACGTGCATCAAGTGCCGTCGCGGTGGCCGGTTTTCCAGAGGGGGAGAGCTTGCCGCTATCGAATCTCCGAGGCGAAAGGACTTTTGAAGGCGGGATCCGCCGGGATCGCGCGATCCTCCCCTTGCCGAGGGAGGATCGTCGCAGGCCCTAGAAGCGGTAGCCGATCGTCGCCTGGACGGTGCGGCGGTTGCCGTACCAGCACCAGTTGTAGTTGGCGAAGCACGACGTCAGATACTTCTTGTCGAAGATGTTGGCGCCGTTGACCGCCAGGCTGAGCCCGCGCAGCGACGGTGCGAACTTCTCCAGGTCGTAGCGGATCAGCGCATCGTACACGGTGTAGGAGGGGCTGTTGCGACCCTCCGTCTCGCCGGGCGTGACGCCGGCATAGACCTGATCGACATGGCGCATCGCCCCGCCGATCGTCAACCCTGCGAGCGCACCCTCGGGCGGGGTCCAGTCGAGCCCGAGCGTCGTGCCGCCACGACCGACCGTCTCCAGCCCGCGGCCGACGCGCGTCGGATCGTTGGCGTCCTGCGTGACCTTCACGCGCTGGCGGCTGAACGCGACGCGTGCGTTGAAGCCGTAAGGCAGTGGCGCGGTGCCTTCGAGCTCGACGCCCTGCGACCGCACCTTGCCGGTCTGCGTCGATAGCGAGAAGGTCGGGGTCGAGGTCAGAACGTTGGTCTGGTCGATGCGGAACCACGCGCCCGAGAGCAGGATCTGCGTCCCCGGAACCGTGAATTTCGCACCGGCCTCAAGCTGTTTGCCGAGCGACGGATCGGCGATTCCGAGCGTCCCGTCGGGGCGCAGGACGGTGCCGCCCTGCTGTTCGAACGAGGTCGAATAGCTGACATACGGCGCCAGCCCGAACGGCAGCGTGTAAAGCGCGGCGGCACGATAGGTGAACTTCTCGTCGTGCTTGACGCCGAGACCGACCTGCTCCGCGCGCGCCCAATCCTGGCGGCCACTGACCACGACGCGGAGATCGCCGAGCGCCATCTGGTCCTGCGCGTAGACGCCCTGCTGACGTTGGCGGATCACGGTGTAGCCCGCGAACGGATTGGGCACGGCCGCAGGAGTCCGCGGGACCGTCACGGTGCCGTAGACCGGTGCGTAGCCGTTCAGCGACGGCGCCGACCCGAACGCGAAGTCCTCTATCGAATGCGCGACTTGGCGATCGACGCCGAACAGCAGCGTGTGCTTGATCGGACCGGTCTGCACCGTCCCCGTCAGCTGGTTGTCGAAGGTCCAGTTGTTGAGCTGTTCGCGCGTCGCGTAGGAGGCGCGGAGGAACGTCTGCCCGGTCGGATCCCGCGCATCGAGCCCGCCAGCGGTGTAGATCAGGCCGAGGTTCGCCTTCACATATTGATAGCGGCCCGACGAGCGGAATGCCCAGCCGCCACCGAAATCATGGCGGAAGATATAGGTCAGCGCCGCCTGTTCGCGGCTGAACCGGTTGCCCGCCTCGCCGCCGTCGAAGCTGGTCGGCAGCTTGCCGTTGGGGTTCGCGAGCAATGTGCCGCTCGCCGGGAACACGCCGTAGTCGCCATTGTACGGGTCGTGCGAATAGGCGCCGAGCAGCGTGAAGCTGGTCGAGCTGCCCGCGCCCGCGGTCACTGCGGCGGACACCGTCTGGCGCTCGCGCTTGCCGAACTTCTGCTGCGTGTCGGCGCCGTTCGCGCTGCCGTTGATCCGCCACAGCACGCCGTCGCCCGCACGACCGCCGATATCGGCATCGACGCGGTAGAGATCGTAATTGCCGTAGGTCCCGCCGATCGCGCCGTACAGCGACTGGTCGAGCGGGAGCTTGCTCGACTCTGCGACGAGGCCGCCTGGGCTCGACTGGCCGTACAGCACCGAGGCCGGACCCTTGATGACCTCGATCCGGTCGAGCCGCGAGACATCGACCTGCGGCACCGCATAGCCCGACGGGCTGCCGAATTGCTTGAGGCCGTCGAGATAGACCGGCGCGTCGAACCCGCGCAGCTTGAACTGGTCGTAGACTTCCGCGCTGGCGCCGCGAGTCTCGGGGGTCACGCCCGCAACGAAGCGGAGCGCCTGGTTGAGGTTCTGCAGGCTGCGGCCGCTAATGTCGTCGCTAGTGATGACGCTGATCGACTGCGGCGTTTCGGCGAGCGGCGTGTCGGTCTTGGTCCCCGACGAGGCCTGGGTACGCGGATGCTGGCCGGTGACGACGACGATCCCGGTGTCGGTGGCATCGGGCGCGGTCTGCGCAGTGCCGGGGGTGGCGGCTGCCGACGCCAGCAGGACGGCCAGGCAGAAACGACGTGTCATGAGATCCCTTTCGTAATGGCGCCCGCTACCGCTGATGATAACTATTATCAATAGCGTGGTGCCTGCCGTCACGATGTTGGACAAGCTGTGACATCTGCGCACCAGTGCATGGCGGCAGGGGCTTGCATCCGCGACGATCCGGCATCACCGCTCGCCACGAAAGATCGAGGACAGACATGAACGAACGGGATTTGGCGGTCGAGATCGCGACCGCGGGCGACGCGGCGTGGTTCGCCAAGGCGGCGGATCGGCGGCTGCGGATCCGCAACATGGTGCCGGGGGAGTTTTCCGACGTCACCGGCGCGCCGCCGGTCGGGATGGCGTGGCGGACGATCGTCCTCGAAGCGCAGCCCGGTGCACGCAGTCGCCAGGCGATCGCGCTGTCGCTTGGTACCGATCTCGACGCGCTCGGTGACGAGGCGCTGTTCGATCTGTTCCTCCAGGCGGCACCGAAGGGCGCGCGCGACGTGATCGCGTGCCTGCGGGCAATGAAACTGCCAGCCACTACCGAGGCTTACACCCCTGGAAAGGTGTAAGCCGGCATCGTTGCGGCCGAACCGGGACATTATCGGTAACATATCGGACCAACCGAGGCTCGCGCGTGACGGACCGTGCTTCCGCTGCCGCGATCTGATGCTAGCTTGGTCTCAGCGATGCGCGCCTCACGGTGCTGCGTCCTTGGCGCCCCGCCCGGATACGAGAGTGTCGCACGGACGGGCGGGGCGCCAGCTTCGCGGCGATGCCCTTGGGTATCTTACGCCTTCGGTATCTTGCGGTTGACTGCCGCTGGCTTTCGCGCGCCGGCCCGACGCGGTATCGATCGGCATGGCCCGTGCGCAAAAGCTGAAAGTCTATCGAACGGCCGCGGGCTTCGACGATGCCTATGTGGCGGCGCCCAGTCAGAAGGCGGCTCTGTCGGCGTGGGGCAGCGACAAGGACCTGTTCGCGCGGGGGATCGCGGAGATCGTGACCGACCCGGCGTTGACCGCCGGCCCGCTGGCGACACCGGGCGTGGTAGTGAGGCACTCCCGCGGCACGACCGCCGAGCAGATCGAGGCGCTGCCGGACCCCGCACCGCGACCGTCGCGGCAGGACCGCTCGGATCAGGACGCGACCTCAGGACGCACACGGCAAGATACGCCGTCGGCAACCAAGAAACCGCCCCCCGCACCAAAGCCCAGCAGCGACAAGATCAAGGCTGCGGAGGATGCGCTCGAAACGGTCGAGGCGGCCTATGACCGCCGCCTGAAAGCGCTGGCCGACCGTGAGGCCGCGCTTGCCCGAGAACGACGCGACCTCGAGACCGCACGCCGTGACGACGTCGACGCGGCAAGCGCCGCGGTCGAGAAAGCGCGCCGGGCATATGATGCGGCGATGCGCAAATGGCGAACATCCAGGGCCGGTGCATAGCGCGACGTATCGGCGCCGATGCGAATCCCATCGGCGCTAGTGACACACCCGCCCCCCACCGCCTAAACGGAGGGCATGTGGCAGCTTTATCAATTCCCCCTGTGTCCCTTCTCGCGAAAGGTCCGCCTGCTGCTGGGCGAGAAGGGGGTCGGCTACGAACTCGTCCGCGAATCGCCCTGGGATCGCCGCGACGAGTTCATGGACATGAACCCCGCCGGGCAAACCCCGGTGATGGTCGACGCGTCGCGCGGCGTCGCGCCGCTGATCGACTCGATGGCGATCTGCGAATTCTTCGAGGAGACCGTCGAGAAGGCGGCGATGATCAACGGCACCGCGACCAACCGCGCCGAGATTCGCCGGCTGGTGACGTGGTTCGACACGCATTTCTACCGCGACGTCACCGGGCCGCTGCTCCACGAACGCATGGTCAAGCGGCTCGCGCACCGAACCGCGCCTGACGCGAAGGGCCTGCGCGAGGCGATGAAGGCCGCGGTCGGGCATCTCGATTATATGGATTACCTGCTCGATCACCGGAACTGGCTGGGCGGCGCGACGATGAGTCTCGCCGATCTCGCGGCGGCCGCGCAGATCTCGGTGACCGATTATCTCGGCGGGATCGACTGGAAGGGCCACGACCAGACCGCGCGCTGGTATCGCGGCTTCAAGAGCCGCCCGAGCTTCCGTCCGCTGCTGTCCGAACGGATGGAGTTGATCGCACCCCCGGCGCATTACGACAATGTGGACTTCTGAGATGCCCGCGCCAGAGATCGCCTATCCCGACTTCGAGAGGGTCGACATCCGCGTCGGCACGATCGTCGCGGCCGAACCCTTTCCGGAGGCACGCAAGCCTGCGATCAAGCTGCGGATCGATTTCGGCGACGAGATCGGCGTGAAGCGTTCGTCGGCGCAGATCACCGAGCATTACACGCCGGAGACTTTGGTGGGCCGTCAGGTCGCGGCGGTGGTCAACTTCCCGCCGCGCCAGATCGGCCCGATGATGTCCGAAGTCCTGACGCTCGGATTCCCCGATGCGGACGGGAAGGTGGTGCTGATCTCGCCGACCGGACCAGTCCCGAACGGCGGGCGGCTGTTCTGACCGCGGCGTCTCTTGCGTTCTTACTTACCCGTCCCCGCGAAGGCGGGGACCTATAGTGGCTAGCCTGTCGGCTCGAACCACCAACCGCTGAGATTATGGATCCCCGCCTACGCGGGGATGACGATTGTGGGGAGGGGGTACGCATCCCTGACGTCTCGTAGCTCTCCGTTCGCCCTGAGCGAAGTCGAAGGGCTGGTACGCAACGGCAGGGCTTCGACTTCGCTCAGTCCGAACAGGTGGGGAGCGGGCTATCCGTCCCCACCCGGCCCGCTTACTGGCGCAGGTCGTTCTGCGTGATCGGCACGATCTTCACCTCGACGCGACGGTTCGCCGCGCGGCCCGCATCGGTATCGTTCGACGCGATCGGCTGCGTTTCGCCGTAGCCGCGCGTGCCGATACGCGCCGTCTGGACGCCGTGGCCCGCCAGATAATCCGCGACCGACCGCGCACGGCGCTCGGACAGCGTCTGGTTGTACGCATCGCTGCCGGTCGAATCGGTGTGGCCGTACACGTCGATATAGGTCTGGTTGTACTGCGACAGCGTGTCCGCGACCTGGTCGAGGGTGCGCTGGAACTGCGGCTGCACGTTGGCGCTGTCATACGCGAAGGTGATGCCCGACGGGATGTTGAGCACCAGATCGTCGCCCTGACGGATCACCTGCACGTCGGTGCCTGCGGTGCGGGCGCGCAGGTCGCGCTCCTGCTTGTCCATGTATGCGCCGATGCCCGCGCCAGCGAGGCCACCGATGCCCGCGCCGAGCAGTTTCTCGGTCCGATCATGCCGGCCACCGACGACGTCGCCGAGCAGATAGCCGCCGAGCGCGCCGCCGATGCCGCCGAGCGCGGTCTTCGAGATCGTTTGGCGACCCGTCTCGGGATCGGTCGTGCAACCGCTGGTGGCGATCAGTGCGGCGAGTGCAGCGCCTGCGAACATCTTGGTTTTCATAGATAATCTCCCTGAGACATGACGAATGAGGGCGTCGTGCCCGATACGCCCGATAACCCGGTGTCGCGACGATTGTTCCGCCTGCGCACTGAACCGAGCCTGACCATCTTCGCGGTCCGATGTCGAGTATGCGCCGCCTCGCATGCATCGACGGTTGTGCGACGAGGCGTTGTCCTGCAAAGAGACGCCGAGCCAATGGCACCGCTTCCCCCCTTCCCCTGGATCGACGTCGCGATCATCCTCGCGCTCGTCGCGTTGAACGGTGTGTTCGCGATGAGCGAACTCGCGATCGTCTCCGCGCGGAAAGCGCGGCTCGAGGCGATGGCGCGCTCGGGCAAGAAGGGCGCGCGCGCCGCGCTCGTGCTCGCCGCCGACCCCGGCAAGTTCCTCTCGACCGTCCAGATCGGCATCACGCTGATCGGCATCCTCGCGGGTGCCTATTCGGGCTCCAGCCTCGGCATGCCGACCGCAGCGCGGTTGCAGGCATGGGGTCTGTCCGCCTCGACCGCGGAGACCGCCGGGTTCGCGATCGTCATCGGCCTCACCACCTACGCGTCGCTGATCATCGGCGAGCTCGTCCCCAAGCAGTTCGCACTGCGCGCGCCCGAGGCGATCGCCTCGTTCATGGCGCCGGTCATGCGCTGGCTCGCGATCGGCACCGCGCCGATCGTCTGGGTGCTCGATTCGACCAGTGCGTTGATCTTCCGCGCGCTCCGCCTGAACCGCGAATCGGAAGAGCACGTCACCGCCGAAGAACTCCACATGATCGTCGCCGAGGCGTCGAAGTCGGGGATCATCGAGGAGCATGAGCGCTCGATCATCTCGGGTGTCGTCCGCCTCGCGGATCGCCCGGTGCGCGAAGTAATGACGCCGCGCACCGAGATCGACTGGCTCGACTGCGACTGGGGTCCCGACGAGATCCGCGAGACGCTGCTCGCATCGCAGCACACCCGCCTGCCGGTCGGCGAAGGCTCGATCGACGCGGTCAAGGGCGTCGTCCAGGCGCGCGACATCGCTGCGGCGCTGTTCCGCGGCGAGCCGATCGACCTGCGTGCTTTAATGCGGAAAGCCCCCGTCGTGATCGACCAGATCGACGCGATGGATGCGTTGCTGGCGTTGCGCGAAGCCGAAGTGCCGATGGCGCTGATCCATGACGAATATGGCCATTTCGAAGGCATCGTCACGCCGGCCGATCTGCTCGCGGCGATCGCCGGCGAGTTCAAGTCGGACTCGGATCCGGACGATGCGCCGTCTGTCGTGGTGCGCGACGACGGTTCGTTGCTGGTGGCGGGGACGATGGCGGCGGATTCGCTCGCCGATCGTCTCGGCATCGACCTGCCTGAGGACCGGGATTACGCGACCGTCGCCGGGCTCGCGCTGTCGGTGTTCCGTCACCTGCCGGGCGAGGGCGAGAGCTTTGTCGAGCAGGGCTGGAAGTTCGAGATCGTCGACCTGGATGGGCGGCGCATCGACAAGCTGCTGGTGAGCGAAGTCTGAGGCTGGTTCCTCTGCGTTGCCAAGACATTCACGGTGTATGGCAGACGCGGCCTTTTAACCGCCGTCATCCCAGCTCAACCGCCGTCATCCCAGCGAAAGCTGAGATCTCCCCGGTTTATGCGCGACAGATCCCAATTGGGAGACCCCAGCGTACGCTGGGGTGACGAGCGTTGGGGCGGCGATCCGCCCACCACTCATTCGTCCTGAGTAGCTGCTGAGCTTGCCGAAGCGGCGTATCGAAGGATGGGTTGGCGCTCGGAACCTGTGCTTCGATACGCGCCCTCGATACGCTCCTGACGGAGCTACTCGATCTCTACTCAGCACGAACGGCAAGGGGGGAGGATAGCAGGGGGTTAGGCTCCGTCGTCTTTTACTGGCGCGTCTCGGCAGTGGGTTTCGCGCCGGCCACGGGCGTCTCGATCACCGGTGCGGTCTCCACGGGAGCCTTCTCGATAGTCCCCGAAACAGGCATTGCTCCAGGCTCCAGATCGCTTGGCACGAACGGTACGACGCTTGGCGGTGGCCCGGACATTCCGGCCGGATCGCCATCGACGCGGCCGTGGAGGTGGTCGATCTCCGCTTGGCGTCGGTTGAGATAGAAGGATCGTGTCGCCGCATACGGATCGGGCGAATTGTCGTGCAGGTCCTTCAGCGTCTGGTCGAACTCGGACCGATGATCGAGCGCGCCGAGGATCCCCGCGGGAATCGTGTACGACGTGCTGTTGAACGGATGGCCGACGCCGACCGGCAGGATCAACCGATCGATCGCGCCGCCGAACAGGTCGCGGATCGTCGTCGGCCCGACCAGCGGCAGGAACAGGAACGCGCCGTTCTTCACGCCGTAATAGCCGAGCGTGTTGGCGAACCCGTTCGAGCGCCGCGGCAGGTGGAACGGCTTGCGCTTGGCCATGTCGAATACGCCGGCCGCGCCGATCGTGGTGTTGATCGCGAACCGCCCGACCGTCTCCGCCGCCTTGCCTGGCTTCAACTGGAGCAGGAAGTTCAGGAAGACGATCGGCTCGCGCAGATTGTAGAGGAAATTGTGGATGCCGCGGCGGATCGGGCTCGGCACGGTCTTCTTGTAGGTCCGCGCGACCGGGCCGATTACCGCGTCGTCGACCTTCTGCGTCACCGCGAACGACTCGGCATTGACCGCCCGCAACGGATCGCCCGCGGTTTCCTTGCGCCCGGTGACGACGATGTCGTTGGGCGTCCGCTGCGCGGGCGGGGTCCCCAACGGAGCGGGGCCGACCGGCGGAATGTCCTGCGTCGCCAGCCCCTGGGGGACGATTTCGAACGCCGGCAGCGACGCGGCCAGCGCAAGCGGCGATACCGCCATCAACGCCACGTCCGGCAAGTCGTTGGCAAATGGCGACAGCACGGCGCCAGGGAGCACGGCGCCAGGCAGCGCGGCACTGGCGCCTGCGCCGGGCATCGCCATTGGCGCGGCCGTCAACTGAACGGGTGCAGCGGTCAACAGCATTGCGCTCAACGTTACCAGCATGTGCACTCATCGCCCTGTTATCGGCCGCTCTCCTACATCGAGATGCGACGCGCCTGACATGCCCGTCGGCGCGCGTGGAGCATAGGGCCAATCGTCATTCGAGACGCAGGATCGCGGTTAACCGATCGCGCCGCGATTCCGTCCCGGGCCGTCGCGCGCGGGCGGGTAGCCTAGAGCTTGCCGAAGACCGCCTCGAAGCCAGCCTTGTCGCCGGCCGCGAGCAGCCGCGCCTGCTCGATCCAGCGATCACGCCCCATCCGCCCGGTGAAATTGCCGAGCTGCGCGTCGATGCTCTGCGCCTCGCTCTCCGACAGCGCAGCCATCTGGCCGACCGTCGAGACGCCTAGCACACCCAGCTGTGCCGCGACCTTGGGTCCGAGGCCCTTCAATAGCGTGACGGGGCCGTCCGCGTAGGACTGCGCGGGTGCAGGCGTTTCGGCCCGCTCCTCGGCCCGCTGCTCCTCGGTCGGCGCTACGGTGGCGGGAGCGACTGTTTCGGTTGCCGGGCTTGCCTCCATTGGCGATGCGGCCGCGATCGGCTCATCGGCCAGACGGTCGCGCGTCTCCGGTACGTCGTCATTGTGCGATACCGGCGTCGGCTCGGGTGCGCTGCGGACCGGCTGCACCGGCTCGGAGGGAGCGGGGCGCGGCGCGACAGGCGCGGGAGCAGGCGCGTTTTGCGTCTGTGTCTGGGATTGCTCGACCTTGCGCGCTTCGACCGGAGGCTTCGCCGAGATCGGCTCGGGGGGAACGCCGGCCTCCTTGGCATTGGCGATCACGTCGTGCGCGGCCTTCACGCGGCTGCGCTTGGCGCGGATGCCCCAGATCAGGCCGATCACGACGAGAATCGCCACCACGGCGATGATCGTGAAGTGGATCGCCGTCAGCGTGGCGATGCCGTCGGGCAACAGGCTGAGGCCCGAGGCGGAGGTCGCGGAAGTTTCGTTCATTCCCATACCGTAGCGCTGCGAGCGAAGGGCGGCGAGAGCTAATCCGCGCTGCGCTGCCGGCGTCTAGTCGTTCGGCGACACCCGACGATTGCCGTCACGCGCAGCCAGATCGGTTAGCTGCAGGAATTCCTGCCGCCAATAGCCGTCCGCGCGCCCCGCGAGTGCGCGCATGTCGGCATAGCGATATTGGCTCAGATACGGATCACCGCGCAGCTTCTGCCCGAACGCCGACACCGCGGTCGCGAACGCGAAGTCGCCTTTCGGTGCATCTGCAGTGCGGACGAGGGCCGCGGGCACCGGCCGGACGATCTCCCGCGATGTCGTCCCGTCGGGCAGCTTGTAGCGCAGCTTGACCACCGCCAGTTCGGCGCCGGTCGACGACGCCGCCGCGGTCCGGTTCGCAGGATAGCGCCGCGTCGGCACCCAGCCCTTGGCGCCGACCGGCACGATCTCGTACAAAGCGGTCACCTGGTGGCCCGCGCCGATATCACCGGCATCGACCGCGTCGTTGGTGAAGTCCTCTTCCTTCAGCGCGCGGTTTTCATAGCCGATCAGCCGGTATTCGCTGGCCATTGCGGGATTGAACTCGACCTGCACCTTCACGTCCTTGGCGATCGTGACGAGCGTCGCGGACAGCTCGTCCTCCAGCACCTTCTTCGCCTCCAGCGTGCTGTCGATATAGGCGTAGTTGCCGTTGCCGACGTCGGCGATCCGCTCCATCATCGCCTCGTTGTAATTGCCCGTGCCGAACCCGAGCGTGGTCAGCGTGATGCCATCGTCGCGGTTCGTCTTGACCAGCGCTTCCAGCGCCTTCGTGTCGCTGATCCCGACGTTGAAGTCGCCATCGGTCGCCAGGAATATCCGGTTGACCCCGCCCTTGCGAAAACTCGCGCGCGCGGTTGCATAGGCGAGTTCGATGCCTTGCCCTCCAGCGGTCGAACCACCTGCACTGAGGCAGTCGAGCGCAGCCTTGACGTACCCCTTGTTGGCGGTCGGTTCGAGGACGATGCCGCTGTTGCCCGCATAGACCACGATCGACACCCGGTCGGCCGGTTCGAGGCGGTCGGCGAGGCCCATCAGCGCCGCTTTGACCAGCGGCAGCTTGTCGGGTTCGTTCATCGATCCGGACACGTCGACCAGGAAGACGAGGTTCGCGGGCGGGCGCGTCGCCCCGCTCACGTCATACCCGCGCAGGCCGATGCGCAGCAGCCGCGTCTCCGCATTCCACGGCGTCAGCGCGACATCGGTCGTCACGCTGAACGGCACCGCGCGATCGGTCGGACGCGGATAATCATAGCGGAAATAGTTGATCATCTCCTCGGTCCGCACCGCGTCCGCAGGCGGCGTTTCTCCCTTCGTCAGGAAGCGGCGGACATTGGCGTAGGAGCCAGTATCGACATCGACCGAAAAGGTGGAAACGGGGTTGGTCGCGACCTGCTGCACCGCGGCCACGGCGCGGCCATCATAGCGTTCGGTGTTCTCGGGCGATCCGAACGGCGCGGATCGTTGCAGGGCAAAGCTCTGGGCCGATGGTGCACTGGGTGCCGAAGGCGCCATCACCGGCATGACCGCGAGCGGCGGCGGGGGAGGTGCGGGTGGCGGTGGCGGAGGCGGGGGCGGCGGGGGCGGTCCGGGGGGAGCAATCGCGACCCTCGATCCCGTGACGACGATGTTGCCGCCTCTTCGACCGGGCCCGCGCATCTCGGGATCGGTCATCCGGCATCGAACCGGGGAGTCATTGCCGACGGGAGACCGCCTGGCGATCCGACCGGGTGGTGGCGGCGCTGCCGACGTCAGGATCAGCGCCACGATGGCAAGCGACGGTACGGACAAGATGCGCATCGCGACCACTCTCCCGGATAATGATCCAGGAGAGTGTCACGTCGCCCAACCGCATTCAAGCAGCCCCGTTCAAGCCCTCTCGCTCTGGCGCTCTCGGTTAGGCCCCGCGCGCGATCTCGCGCCAGCCGATGTCGCGGCGGTAGAAGCCTTCCGCGAAATCGATCGCCTCGACTGCGCGGTAGGCATTCGCCTGCGCGGTCGCGACGTCGTCCCCGGTCGCGGTCACGGCGAGTACGCGCCCGCCCGATGCGACCAGCCCGCCATCTTCCAGTCGCGTGCCTGCATGGAACACCGTGCCGCCCGCAGCCCGCGCCGAGTCCAGCCCGACGATCGCGCCGCCAGCCTTGGGCGTGCCCGGATACCCCTCAGCCGCCATCACCACCGTCAGCGCGGTCTCATCGCTGAACTGCGCTGCGGGCATCTCGCCGAGACGCCCTTCCGCGGTCGCCAGCATCGTCGCGAGCAGGTCACCCTGGAAGCGCATCATCAGCACCTGCGTCTCGGGATCGCCGAACCGCGCGTTGTATTCAATCAGCTTCGGCCCTTGCGGCGTCAACATCAGTCCCGCGTACAGCACGCCGCTGAAGGGCATGCCTTCGGCCGCCATCGCCGCCACGGTCGGCGCGACGATCTCGTCGATCGCGCGCTTCTCCAACGCGGGTGTGAGGACGAGGGCAGGACTATACGCGCCCATACCGCCGGTGTTCGGCCCGGTATCGCCTTCGCCGACGCACTTGTGATCCTGCGCGGAGCCGAACGGCATCAGCGCCACGCCGTCGGTCAGCACGAAGAGGCTCGCCTCCTCGCCTTCGAGGAACTCCTCGATCACCGCCTCGGCTTCCCCGTCGGCGAACAGCGCATCGAGCGCGGCATCGGCTTCGGCCGCGCTGAATGCGATGACGACGCCCTTGCCGGCGGCGAGGCCGTCGGCCTTGATGACCACCGGCAGCGAGAAGGTGCGCGCGAGTGCGGCATCCGCCTCTTCGCGGATCTTCACCCGGACATAGCCCGCGGTCGGGATGCCGGCGCGCAGGCACAAATCCTTGGTGAAGCCCTTCGACCCCTCGAGCTGCGCTGCCGCCTTCGAGGGCCCGAACACCGGAACGTCCGCCATGCGCAACGAGTCCGCCAGTCCGTCGACCAGCGGCGCCTCGGGGCCGATCACGACCAGCCCGACCTCATGCTCGCGCACGAACGCGACGACGGCGGCGTGATCCGTCGCATCGAGCGGCACGAGCGTCGCAACACGCGCGATCCCGGGGTTGCCCGGCGCGGCATACAGCGTATCGAGGCCGCGAGATTGCACCAGCTTCCACGCGAGCGCATGTTCGCGCCCCCCCGAGCCCAGCAGCAGGACGTTCATGCCCGATCCCTTTTCCGATGATGTGTCCAGCGACATGTTGGCAAACATGGGGCGGCTGGTAGCCGAGCCGGTCGCCGGCGACAACGCACTCGCCATGTCGGTCGGCGAACTCGCCTTCAAGCTGAAGCGGATGGTCGAGGGCGAGTTCGGCCATGTCCGCCTGCGCGGCGAGATCTCGGGCTGGAAGCGTGTCGCCTCCGGGCATTGCTACATGTCGCTCAAGGACGATCAGGCGGTGATCGACGGCGTCATCTGGAAGGGCAATGCGTCGAGCCTCGCCTTCGTGCCGCAGGACGGCATCGAGGTCATCGCGACCGGCAAACTCACCACCTATCCCGGCCGCTCGAAATACCAGATCGTCATCGAACGGATGGAGCTGGCGGGTGCCGGCGCGCTGATGGCGCTACTCGAGAAACTGAAGGCGAAGCTCGCGGGCGAGGGGCTGTTCGACGGCACGCGGAAGAAGCGCCTGCCGTTCATGCCGAAGGTGATCGGCGTCGTCACCTCGGGCACGGGCGCCGTGATCCGCGACATCCTCCACCGGCTCGAGGATCGCTGCCCGACGCACGTCATCGTCTGGCCGGTCAAGGTGCAGGGCGAGGGTTCCGCCGCCGAGATCGCCGCCGCGGTCCGCGGGTTCGACGCGATCGTCCCCAGCGGCCCGGTGCCGCGCCCCGACCTCGTGATCGTCGCGCGCGGCGGCGGCTCGGTCGAGGATCTGTGGTCGTTCAACGAGGAGGTCGTGGTCCGCGCGGTCGCCGCCTGCACGATCCCGATCATCTCCGCCGTCGGGCATGAGACCGATACGACCTTGTGCGATTTCGCCGCAGACCTGCGCGCACCGACACCGACCGCCGCCGCCGAGATCGCGGTGCCGGTGCTCGCCGACCTGCGCCTCACGATCGACAGTCACCGCAACCGTACCGAGCGATGTGCGCGGCGCCATGTCGAGCGCGGTCGCGAGCGGCTCGATGCGCTCGCCCGCCTGCTGCCGAAGCGCGACCAGTTGCTTGGGCCGCAGCGCCAGCGTGCCGACGATTTTGGCCAACGCCTCGATCGCGGGTTGGAGCGGCGGCTGACCCTCGCGCGCGGCAGTCTCGATCGTTCGGGGGCCGCACTTCGTCCCGCTACGCTGGAACGCAAGCTCGAAGCGAAACGCGCGCAGCTCGATGCGACGTGGCGCCTCGTCCAGTCGCTCAACCCCGACGCGATCCTCGACCGCGGCTATGCGCGCGTCACCGCCCGCCCCGGCGGCGAGACGCTCGCCTCGGCGACGTCGGCGCGCGACGCGGGGACGCTGACGCTCCACTTCCGCGACGGCGTGGTGGACGCGGTGACGGACACCGGCCTTGAGCGCCCCGCCGCCAAAACCTATGCTGCCCCCAAGGCCAAGCCCGCGCCCGATCCGGCGCCGCGCCAGCCGACCCTGCTGTAGAGAAGACCCGCAATGCTGATGTCCAACACCGACCGCGCCGCGCGGCTGCACTATATGGCGAACGGTTTCCGCGTGCTCAGCCCCGGCGATCACGTCGCCTGCGCCGCCACCGGCCACCGCATCGCGCTCGAGGATCTGCGCTATTGGAGCGTCGCCCGCCAGGAAGCCTACGCCACCGCCGCCGCTGCCAGCGAAGCGATGGCCCCGCGATGATCCGTGCGGCGGTGCTCGTCCTGCTGGCTGCATCCGGTGCCGCCGCCCAGCAAGCACCGCTCTCGAACACCGCGTCCCAGTCCGCATTCCGCTGGACCGGCACGCTTAGCCAGGGCGGGCTGATCCTCGGCACCGCCCCTGCTGGTACGCGCATGCTCACGCTGAACGGCAAGCCGATCGCGTTCTCCCCCGACGGCTGCTTCATCGCCGGTTTCGACCGCGACGTGGGGCCGCAAGCGACACTGACGGCGACACTCGCCGACGGTCGCAGTGTGACGCAAAGTCTCGCGATCGCGCCGCGGGCGTGGCGGATCGAGCGTCTGAACACGCTCCCCAAATTTCCTGCACCGGACCCGGTCTTCGCCAAGCTCCGCCCGCCCGAGCTAGCCCAGATCGTCGCCGCCCGCGCCCGCACCACCGACGCGCAAGGCTGGCGTCAGGCCTTCGCCTGGCCCGCCACCGGCCGCATCTCAGGGCTGTTCGGATCGCAACGCGTCTACAAGGGCGAACCCGGCAGTTATCACTCGGGTACCGACGTCGCCATCCCGACCGGTACGATCGTCACCGCCCCCGCCGACGGCGTCGTCATCCTTGCCGCCGATCACCCGTTCACGCTGGAGGGCAATCTGCTGATGCTCGACCACGGCATGGGCCTCAACAGCGCGTTCCTGCATCTATCGCGGATCGACGTGAAGCCCGGCGACCATGTCCGCCAAGGCCAGCCGATCGGCGCCTCCGGCATGACCGGCCGCGCCACCGGCCCGCACCTCCACTGGGCGCTTCGCTGGAACGACGCGAAGCTCGACCCGATGCTGGTCGCGGGCGCGATGCGCCCTTAATTCTGGCGCTTCGCCTTCACGCCCGGCTGTCCGCCGACGCTCAACCGGAAGCTGCCGAGCGCGGCACGTTTGATGATCACCTTGTCGTTCGCGCGCGGGCGTCGGGCGATGATGTTGTCGTCGGTCTGCGTCCAGCGTGCGCCGTCGGCCAGAACGAAGCTCCAACGCCCCGCGCCATCGACCGAGGCACTCGTCACCGTCGTCTCGATCTGCGGCAGGTCGGGGGCATTGCCGAACAGGCCGATATCCGGAAGGCTGATCCCGAACAGATTGCGGCGGGTTTCGCGGACCTGCTGCTGGTCGATGACGACGACGGCCTGGCTGGTTTCGGCCGTATCCAAGGCCGCGACCGACTTGTCGTAGCAGGCGAGACGCGATGCGGGTTCGGCCACGGTGCGGCACTGCGTCACGGCGGTCAGTAGCGGTGCGCGTTCGGTCTTGCGCGACTTGGATGCCGCGGTTGCCGGTGACGCCGCGACTGCGACCAATCCCGAAACTGCCAAAATCGCCACGATCCGCATAGCCGTTCTACCCCTGTTTCCCGACTTCCCCGATAAGCGCGCGCATCGGCCCCGGCAAGCAATCGCCCCAGGGGATTCCCTCGTGCTGCATCGCAACCAGAAATGTTGCTATTGGGTGACAATGCTGACGTAATGCGACGAACAACGCCGATCACGCAATTTTCTTTTGGACAAGCCTGCCCCGTCTTGCGAAATCACGGTCAGCGGCGGTCAAACGACCGCACATTGGATTGTATCGGGCGGAAACGTTCGCCGATACCGAAAGGGACCAAAACTCATGCGGAACCATATGTTTCGGGATTGTCTGCTCGCATCGACGATGATCGCGGGTGCAGTCATCGCCATTCCGGCCTACGCGCAGACCGCGCCGGCGCCCGCACCACAGGGCACGACCAGCGACGATGGCGCTGCGGCGACCACCCCTGCGATCTCCAACACGCCCAGCCAGGACCCTGCTGCAGCGGGTACGGCTGGCGGCGGCGACATCGTCGTCACCGGTTCGCGTATCTCGAACCCCAATTTGACCTCGGCCAGCCCGATCACGGTCGTCAACGCAGCAGAAATCAAGCTGCGCGGCGCGACGCGCATTGAGGACGTGCTCAACAGCCTGCCGTCGGCGTTCGCGACGCAGACCTCGTCGGTGTCGAACGGTTCGACCGGTACCGCGACGATCAACCTTCGCAACCTGGGTGAATCGCGCACGCTGGTGCTGGTCAACGGCCGCCGTCTGATGCCGGGCAACCCGTCGTCGAGCAGCACCGCCAGTGCCGCAGCCGACGTCAACATGATCCCTGCCTCGCTGCTCAAGCGCGTCGACGTGCTGACCGGCGGCGCCGGTTCGGTCTATGGTTCGGACGCGATCGGCGGCGTCGTCAACTTCGTGCTCGATACCGACTATGAGGGTTTCAGCGTCGATGCGTCGGGTGGCATCTACAACCACAACAACCGTAGCGATCGTTTCAAGGCGCTCAACACCGCCGCCGGCTACCCGGCGCCGACCGGTCAGGCGTTCGACGGCACGCAGTTCGACATCAACTTCAAGGTTGGTGCCGGCACCAGCGATGGCCGCGGCCATGTCGTCGGCTATGGCGGCTATCGCGAGATCGGCGCGATCACCCAGGGCTCGCGCGATTACAGCGCGTGCGGGTTGAACGCCCCGGCGGCTGGCGGCAACGAATATGTCTGCGGTGGGTCCACCACCTCGTTCCCGGCGAACTTCACGCTGGGTGATGCGGTCGTGAACGGTGCAGCGAGCGGTCTCCCGCAGCGCTACACGCTGAACGGCGCCGGCGCGTTGGCGGCTGGGCGGTCGCTCTACAATGCGAACCCGCTCAACTATTATCAGCGTCCCGATAAGCGTTACACCGCCGGCTTCCTTGCAAACTACGAAGTCAGCAGCGCATTCAAGCCTTATGCCGAGTTCATGTTCATGGACGATCGCTCGGTCGCGCAGATCGCGCCGTCGGGCGATTTCAGCAACACGTCGATCCTGAACTGCAACAATCCGCTCCTTTCGGCGGCTCAGGTTGCGACCTTCTGCCGCGCCACCAACCTCGTTCGCGATGGAAACGGCAACGTCTTGAACCTGACGAACCCCGACGGTTCGCAGTATAACCAGGCGAACGTGACGATCGGTCGCCGTAACGTCGAGGGCGGCGGTCGCCAGGCGGATCTTCGCCACACCCAGTACCGCTTCGTGGCTGGTGCGCGCGGCGATCTCGCCAAGGGCATCTCGTACGATGCCTATGGCCAGTTCGGCAGCACCGTGTTCAGCCAGATCTATCGTAACGAGTTCTCGATCGCGCGCACCACGCGTGCGCTCGATGCGATCAGGGATACGCGCCCCGGTTCGGCAACGCTCGGCCAGGCGGTCTGCCGCTCGGTCGTCGATGGTACCGATCCGAACTGCGTCCCGCTCAACATCTTCGGCGCGGCCGCAATCACGCCTGCCGCTCTGGGCTATGTCCAGACCGCGGGTTTCCAGTCGGGCGAGAACAAGGAAACGGTCGTCAACGGCTCGGTGACCTTCAAGGGTGGTGAATATGGCGTGCAGTCGCCGTTCGCCAGCGAAGGCATCGCGCTGAACGTTGGCGGTGAGTACCGCAAGGAGTCGCTGAACCTCGAAGTCGACAATGGCTTCCTGAGCGGCGATCTCGCCGGCCAGGGCGGTTCGACGTTGCCGATCCGCGGCAGCTACAACGTCAAGGAGGCGTTCGGCGAACTCCAGGTGCCGCTCGTCAGCGATCGCCCGTTCTTCAACGAACTGACCGTCAACGGCGGCTATCGCTATTCGAGCTACAGCACCGCAGGGTCGGCCAGCTCGTATAAGGGTGAACTGGTCTGGGCTCCGATCTCCGACATCCGTTTCCGCGGTGGTTACAACCGTGCGGTTCGCGCCCCGAACACGCAGGAATTGTTCGCAACGCAGTCGGTCCAGATCGATGGTGCGACCGACCCTTGCGCAGGCGTGGCAGTCGGCGGCCTGGTCAACGGCAACACGCCTGCGCAGTGCGCTCGCGCTGGTGTGCCCGCCAACCGGTTTGGCCTAGTCCAGGACAACCCGTCGGAGCAGTATAACGGTCTGCTCGGTGGCAATACGAACCTGAAGCCCGAAAAGGCCGACACGTTCACCGCCGGCGTCATCCTGCGTCCATCGTTCCTGCCGGGCTTCAATCTGTCGGTTGACGGTTTCCGGATCAAGCTGAAGGACCGGATCGGCGTCATCGGCGCAGATACGATCATCGCACAGTGCATCGCCACCGGCGATCAGCAGTTCTGCGGTGCGATCAATCGCGATGCCAACGGCACGCTCTGGCAGGGTACGAACGGGTTCATCGTCGATACCAATGTCAACGCGGGTTCGCTGACGACGCAGGGCATCGAGACGTCGGCAGGCTACACCTTCCGCTCGGACAGCATCGGCACGATCGGCCTGTCGTTCAACGGCACGTATGTCGACAAGTTCACGTCGGACAAGGCCGGCGCGAAGTTCGATTGCGCAGGTCTGTATGGCGCACAGTGCGGCTACCCGATGTCCAAGTGGCGTCATCAGGCGCGTATCTCGCTGACCACGCCGAACGGCATCGGTCTGTCGGGTAACTGGCGTTATCTGTCGGCGACCAAGTTCGAGCGTACCAGCAGCGATGCGGATCTTGCTGCTCCGTTCTTCATCAACGACGCCCGCGTGAAGGCGCAGAACTACTTCGATCTGGCCGGCACGGTTCGCGTCGAAGACAAGTTCACCTTCCGTCTCGGCGTGAACAACATCCTCGACAAGACGCCGCCGATCCTCAGCGCGACGGCCTCGCCGATCGGCTCGTTCGGCAACGGCAACACCTATCCGGGCATCTACGAAGCGATCGGTCGCTACATGTTCGTTGGTCTGACCATCGATATGTAATCGATCCTCCGGGACCGAAATCGGGGCGGCAGATCATCGATCTGCCGCCCTTTTTTTGTCGTTCGAAGATGGTCGGTCAGGCGACCCGAAGCACCAGCTTGCCATCGCCTTCGTCGATCTTGACGGTCGACCCGTCCTTGACCTCGCCGCGCAGGATCATGTCGGCGAGCGGATCCTGCAGATAGCGCTGGACCGCGCGCTTCAATGGGCGTGCGCCGTACACCGGGTCGTAGCCCACCCGGCCGAGCCACGCGCGTGCGGCGTCGGTCAGGTCGAGGACGATCTTGCGATCCGCCAGCAGCTTGTCGACACGGCTCACCTGGATGTCGACGATCGGCGCCATGTGCGCCTGGCCGAGGCGGTGGAACAGGATCACCTCGTCGAGCCGATTGAGGAATTCGGGCCGGAAGTGCGACCGGACGATCTCCATCACCTGCGGCTCGACCGACGAGACGTCGTCGCCCTCCGCCATGTTGGCCAGATACTGGCTGCCGAGGTTGCTCGTCAGGATGATCAGCGTGTTGCTGAAATCCACCGTGCGCCCCTGGCCATCGGTCAGCCGCCCGTCGTCGAGCACCTGCAACAGCACGTTAAACACGTCGCCGTGCGCCTTCTCGACCTCGTCGAACAGGATCACCTGGTACGGCCGACGGCGCACCGCCTCGGTCAGCACGCCGCCCTCCTCGTACCCGACATAGCCCGGAGGCGCGCCGATCAGCCGCGCGACCGCGTGCTTCTCCATGAACTCGCTCATGTCGATGCGGACCATCGCGCTCGGGTCGTCGAACAGGAACTCCGCCAGCGCTTTGGTCAGCTCGGTCTTGCCGACGCCGGTCGGTCCAAGGAACAGGAACGAGCCGAGCGGCCGGTTCGGATCCTGCAACCCCGCGCGGGCGCGGCGGACCGCGGTCGAGACCGCCTTCACTGCGTGTGCCTGACCGATCACGCGCTTGCCGATCGTCGCTTCCATGGCCAGCAGCTTGTCGCGCTCGCCCTGCAGCATCCGCTCGACCGGGATACCAGTCCAGCGGCTGACGACGCCGGCGATGTCGTCGGCGGTCACTTCCTCGCGCAGCATCGCGCCCTTGGTCGCGCCTGCCGCCTCGTCGAGCTGGCGCTGCAGCCCCGGGATCGTGCCGTAGGAAAGCTCGCCTGCCTTCGCCAAGTCACCTGAGCGCTGCGCCTGTTCTAACTCCAACCGGGCGGCATCGAGCTGTTCTTTCAGTCGTGCCTCGGCATTAATTTTGTCTTTCTCGCCCTTCCAGCGCGTCGTCAGCTCGGCGGATTGCTCCTCCAGATTGACGAGCTCGTCCTCCAGCGTATCGAGCCGATCGACCGACGCATCGTCGGTCTCGCGCTTCAGCGCCTCGCGTTCGATCTTGAGCTGGATGATCCGCCGGTCGAGATTCTCGATCGCCTCGGGCTTCGATTCGACCTCCATGCGGATCCGCGACGCCGCCTCGTCCATCAGGTCGATCGCCTTGTCGGGCAGGAAGCGGTCGGTGATGTAGCGGTTCGACAGCGTCGAGGCGGCGACGATCGCGCCGTCGGTGATCCGCACGCCGTGATGGAGTTCGTACTTCTCCTTCAGCCCGCGCAGGATCGAGATCGTGTCCTCGACGGTCGGTTCGCCGACCATGACGGGCTGGAACCGCCGCTGCAAAGCCGGATCCTTCTCGACGTACTTGCGGTACTCGTCGAGCGTGGTCGCGCCGACGCAGTGCAGTTCGCCACGCGCCAAAGCCGGTTTCAGCAGGTTGCCCGCATCCATCGCGCCCTCGGATTTGCCCGCGCCGATCAGCTGGTGCATCTCGTCGATGAACAGGATGATGTCGCCTTCGGCGGCCTTCACCTCGTCGAGCACGCCCTTCAGCCGTTCCTCGAACTCGCCGCGATATTTGGCCCCCGCGATCAGCGACCCGAGGTCGAGCGACATCAGCCGGCGGTCCTTGAGCGTATCGGGCACGTCGCCATTGGCGATGCGCAGCGCTAGCCCCTCGGCGATCGCGGTCTTGCCGACGCCGGGTTCGCCGATCAATGCGGGGTTGTTCTTGGTCCGGCGCGCGAGGATCTGGATGGTGCGGCGGATTTCCTCGTCGCGGCCGATGACGGGGTCGAGCTTGCCGTCGCGTGCCGCCTGGGTGAGATCGCGCGCGAACTTCTTCAGTGCGTCATAGCGGTCCTCTGCGCCCGCGGTGTCGGCGGTGCGGCCCTGGCGCAGGCCGTTGATCGCGGTGTTCAGCCCTTCGGGCGTCACGCCGCCGGCCTTCAAGGCTTTGCCCGCCGCGGTGTTGAGCGACAGCGCGAGCGCGACCAGCAGCCGTTCGACGGTGACGAAGCTGTCGCCCGCCTTGCTCGCGATCTGTTCGGCTTGGTCGAGCACGCGCACTGCGTCGTTGTCGATTCCCGGCGTGGTCTGCGCGCCCGAGCCCGATACGACGGGGATTTTCGCGAGCGCGAGATCGGTTTCCGAGGTCGCACGCTTGGCGTCGCCACCGGCGGCCGCGATCAGCCCGGCGGCCATGCCCTGCTCGTCTTCCAGCAGTGCCTTCAACAGATGTTCGGGGGCGATCCGCTGGTGGTTCATGCGGATCGCGACGGTCTGCGCGGATTGCAGAAAGCCCTTCGCGCGGTCGGTGAATTTGTCGATGTTCATGACGAATTCCTGTGGGATTGGGTCGGTGTTGGCCAAAAGATGGTGTTGTATTTGGGCAACACAAGGGGCGATGCTGCCCAACCTAACACACTATCGGGAGGCGCCATTCGCAAAGCCGAGAGGAGCGTAGCCGGATGCGCGCCATGTCATTGCCCAGCAACGATTTGGTGGCGCGAAACCGTTCGTTTAAACTTCGCGGCTAGTGCGGGGTCGATGCCGACGTCCGCCCCCTCGCGCGCCACGCCCGATTCCGTCGGCGGGCATAACGTTCTGGCCAGTGCGGTGCGCGGGTGCCGGCGGCATCTCGTGTTCGCGGCATTGTTCTCGGGGCTGGTGAACATCCTGTACCTCGTGCCGTCGATCTTCATGTTGCAGGTCTACGACCGCGTGGTGCCGACCCGCGGCGGCGCGACGCTGCTGTTGCTGACGCTGATCCTCGTGCTGTCGCTGATCGTGTTCGCGATCCTCGACGCGGTGCGGATGCGGTTGCTGCTGCGCGCGAGCATGCGGCTCGAACGCCAGGCCGCGCCGGGCATATTGCTGCGGATTCTCGGCACCGATGGCGCGACGATCGGCCAGCGCAGCCAGGCGATGCGCGATTTCGATACGGTGCGCGGCACGTTGACCGGGCCGACGATCGTCGCGCTGTTCGATGCGCCCTGGGCACCGATTTATATCGGCATCGCCTTCCTGCTCCACCCGTGGATCGGGGTGCTGGCGCTGGTCAGCGCGCTGCTGCTCGGCGGGATCGCGATTGCCAGCGACCGCGTCACCGCCGCCGCGGCACGCGACACGCATGTGCGGGCGGTGCTGGCGACGCGCGAACAGGACGTGTCGATCCACGGATCCGAGGTCGCGCGCGTGATGGGGATGCGCAACGCGCTGATCACCCGTCACCTGCTCGAGCGCGCCGAACTGGTCCGCCGCCAGGCCGCGCTCGCGGGCACCGCGGGGCAGTTCCTCGCGATCACCAAGTTCCTCCGCCTGCTGCTGCAATCGCTCGCGTTGGCGCTCGGCGCGCTGCTGGCGATCCGCCAGGATATTTCGGGCGGTGCGATCTTCGCCGCGTCATTGTTGCTCGGGCGTGCGCTCCAGCCGATCGAGCAGATCCTCGGCGCGATGAAGCCGCTCGCCGCCGCGCGCAACGCGCACCGCGATCTCGATGCGTTCTGCGCAATGCCGGGGCCGTCGATCGATGCGACGACACTGCCGACGCCGGTCGGCCGGATCGACGTGCGCGGCGTCACCGTGCGCGCCGAGGGGACCGACCGCGCGCTGCTGTCGGACATCAGCTTCTCGGTAGAGGCCGGGCAGATCGTCGCGCTGGTCGGCCCGAGCGGCGCCGGCAAGTCGACGCTGCTCCGCGTGCTCTCGGGAGCGCTGTCACCCGATACGGGCGAGGTCCGGATCGACGGCGCAAGCCTGGCGGACTGGAATCGCGAGCAGCTTGGCCGCCACGTCGGCTATATGCCGCAGTCGCCGTCGCTGTTCCCGACCTCGGTCCATACCAACATCTCGCGGTTCCAGTCGGTGCTGGCGGGTGAGAGCGAACAGCTCGACGCCGCGGTGGTCGAGGCGGCGCAGGCGGCGGGTGCGCATGAGGTGATCCTCGGCCTGCCCAATGGCTATGCGACGATGTTGAGCATGGCCGACGGATCTGGGCTGTCGGCGGGGCAGAACCAGTCGGTCGCGCTGGCGCGTGCGCTGTTCGGGACGCCGACGATCCTGTTCCTCGACGAGCCCAACGCGCATCTCGACAGCGATGGCGAGGCGCGGCTGGTGACGACGCTCGCGGCGCTGCGGAAGCGGGGCGCAACGGTGATCGTCTCGACGCATCGCACCGGGCTGCTCCAGGCGGTGGACAAGATCATGGTGTTGCGCGGTGGCACGATCCAGCTGTTCGACGAGCGCACGAAGGTCGTCCGGCCGCATGTCGCCGCTGCGGGAGGCGTACGATGATCCCCGCCGAACTGGCGAGCCCGGTCCCGGCGGCTGGTGGCGCGAGCCTTGCCGATCGCCTCCGCCTCGACGACTCCCCCCGGCACGCGATCCTCGTCGGCGGGATCGTCGCGATCCTGTTCTTCGTGGTCGGGCTCGGCTGGGCGGCGTTCGCGCGGCTCGATGCAGCGGCGGCGGGCGAGGGGCAGGTCGTCGTCGCGGGCAATCGCCAGACCGTCCAGCACCGCGAGGGCGGGATCGTCGCGGCGATGGCCGCGCGCGACGGCCAGCACGTCCGCGCCGGCGACATCCTGTTCCGGCTCGAAGGTGCGGAAGTCACCGCGAGCGAGCGCGCGCTGGCGGCGAGCGTGATCGACCTCCAGGCACAGCGCGCGCGGCTGGAGGCGGACGTTCGCGGCGGCGCGATCGTCTGGCCCGCCAAATTCGCGTCCGCACAGGGCGACGACCGCCGCCTCGTCGAGCGGGCGAAGTCGCTCCAGATCGCGCAACGCACCGCGCGCTCGGCGGCGCTGGCGGCGAACGGCGCGGTGCTCCGCCAGCAGGCGGCGACCGTCGCGCAGCAGACCACCGGGTTCAACGCACAGGCGCAGGCGACCGCCCGCCAGCGCGCCTCGCTCCGCCAGCAGCTCGAGAGCACGCGCGCGCTTGCCGACCAGGGCTATGTCTCGCGCAATACCGTCCGCGCGATCGAACGCTCGATCCAGCAGCTCGAAGGAACCGACGCCGACTATGTCTCGCGCTCGGCGGCGGCGCGCGAACAGATCGGCCAGACGCGCGCGGAGGGCGTGCAGACGCGGCGCAAATATGTCGAGGACAGTGCGACGCTGCTCCGCGACACGCAGTTCCAGCTGAACGAGGTGATGCCGAAGTTCGCCGCCGCCCGCGAACAATTGGCGCGGACGATCATCCGCGCGCCGGTGGCCGGTCGCATCGTCGGCTTGCGCGTTTTCTCGGTCGGCGGCGTGATCCAGCCGGGGCAGGCGATCCTCGACATCGTCCCGGATGCCGCGCCTTTAGTGGTCCGCGCGAACTTCTCGCCGAGCGATATCGACGGCGTGTTCGCAGGCCGCGAGGCGGAAGTGAAGTTCCTGTCGCTGCACGAACGCGACATGCCGATCCTGCTCGGTACGGTCCGCACCGTGTCCGCCGATTCGCTCCGCGACGAGCAGAGCGGCCACAGCTATTTCAGCGCCGAGATCACCGTGCCGCGCGACCAGATCGCCAAGATCGAGGCGGTGCGGGGGCGCGATACCGGGATCCGCGCAGGCGTCCCCGTCACCGTGCTGGTCAAGCTGCGCTCACGCACCGCGCTCGACTATCTGCTCGATCCGCTGACCGAAGCCTTTTCCAGGTCGCTTCATGAACGCTGACATGATCCGCCTCGCCGGCGCACTGCTGCTCGCAACCCCGGCGGTCGCGCAGACGGCCCCGGAAACGCAGGTCGCCGCACCCGAAACGCTGGGCCAGGCGATCGCCGATGCCTATCGCACCAATCCGTCGCTGGAAGGGCAGCGGGCACAACTCCGCGCGCTCGACGAACAGATCGTCCAGGCCGGCGCGGCTTATCGGCTGACGGCGGGCGTCAACATGACGCTGCAATACCAGTCGCAGGACCAGCGCGGGCTGCTCGGCGATTTCGCGGTCGCGCGCGGGCGGACGATGGGGGCTACGCTCACCGCGTCGCAGATCCTGCTCAACGGCGGGCGGACCGCGGCGCAGCTCTCGGCGGCCGAGGCGACCGTGCTGGCGGGGCGCGAACGGCTGCGCGAGGGCGAGAACGCGATCCTGTACGAGGTCGTCGATGCGTATGTATCGGTGCGCCGCGACCAGGCGCTGGTGGCGATCCAGCAACGTTCGCTCGACTCCTATGGGCGGCAAGTCACGCAGGCGATCGCGCGCGAACGCGGCGGTGACCTCACGCGCACCGACATCGCGCAGGCACAGGCGCAACGCGAGATCATCCGCGCGCAACTGGCGCAGGCGACCGTCAACCTCCAGGCGAGCCGTGGGCGGTTTGCAGCGGTGGTCGGGCGCAATCCGGGCACATTGCTCGCGCCGCCGACGCTGCCGGGGCTGCCTAATTCGCTCGATGCCGCGTTCGCGATCGTCGAGAAGGAAAGCCCGACGCTCTGGCAGGCGATCCTCGCGACCAAGGCGGGCGATGCGCGGATCGCCGCACAACGCGCCGAACGCGCACCGATCGTCGCGCTGTCGGGCAGCTATGGCTATGCCAGCCCCTATACCTATCAGGTGCGCGATCTAGGCGCGCAGGCGAGCGGCGCGGTCACGCTGACGATGCCGCTGCTGACCGGCGGCGTGATCGGATCGCGCGTCCGTGCCGCGGTCGCCGAGCGCCAGCAGCTCGGTTTCGAGGTCGAGACCGCACGGCGGGCGGCGCTCGCCAACGCGCAGAACGCCTGGAACCAGGCGGTCGCGGGCGGCGAACAGATGACCGCAGGGCAACGCGCGACCGAGGCGGCGGAGTCCGCGCTCACCGGCGTCCAGCGCGGCTTCGCGGAAGGCTTTCGCTCGAATTTCGAGGTGCTCGATTCGGAACAGCGCCTGCTCACCGCGCAACTCGTGTTCGTCAACGCGACCTATGGCGCCTATGCCGCGGAGGCGCGCCTGCTCGCGACGCTCGGCCGGCTCCAGGCAGCGGCGATCGACCAGGGCGTGCCGGCCTATGATCCCGCGCGCAACACTCAGCGAGTGCGTGCGCAGACCTTTGGCCCGTTCGACCCGATCCTTGCGCCGATCGACCGCGCGCAGATGCCGAGCACGGTCGCTCGTCCCGCCCCGCAACTCCCCCCTGCCACCGACACGCGGGTCCGGCCTGCTATCGTCCAGGCCTTGCCTGGTCCGCTCGGCAGCGGATTGCCGATCACGACCGTGCCGGTACTGGCGGGTCCCGCGATCAATGACCTCAGCGACGCGGTGGTGACCGGCGGAGTGTAGATGCGCTTCCCGCAGGAGTGACGTCGGCTATCGTTCGAGACCCTCCGCGCGGTAGAAGTGCGCCAGCTCGCGGGTGGACAGCGTGAGTTTCGGCAGCATGATCTGGTCGAACACCGTCGCGTACCGCCTGTGGTTGGCAGGCGTCGTGACGACGATGTGCCGGATCGCCCATGTGACGCTGTCGCTGCCGCCGTCGAGCGCGCCGTGTCGGGCCCGCTCGAACCATGATCGCCGGAGATAGCGCAGCAGGCTGGTCGTCATCGGCGTTTCCAGACGTATCACGCCTGTGGCCCGCGCCAGACGTTGCGGCAGGCATCGCGAATAATTGCCGTCCATCACCCAGCGCGGACCGCGTATCGCATCGTCGTGCAACGCGAAGAACTCGGCATCGGAGCGCGGCACCCAATCCGTATTCGGTCGATGGTGAAGCTGGTCGAGATGGACCGCCGGCAGGCCGCGCCCGCGTGCGATCGCTACCGCCAGCGTCGACTTGCCGCTGTTCGACGGCCCGATGATGCACAGGCGAGGGCCGAGATCGTCGAGCGTCATGACCCGGTTTCTACGCCGATCGCGGATCGTCTCGCAACCGCACGCCGGATCCTACTCCGTCATCAACGACCCGTATAACGCCGCATACGCGCCGATGATCGTGTCGTGATCGTAATCGCGCCGCACCCGCTCGCGCATCGTCTCGCCCATGGCGCGTCGCATCGCCGGATCGCCCGCAATCGCCAGGATCCCCGCTGCGGTCGCGGCCGGATTGACCAGTGGCGTGACGATCCCGCCATGCCCCGAATCCGCGCCGCCGCGTCCCTCGATCATCTCGCGACAACTGCCGACGTCGGGCGCGACCACCGGGATGCCGCATGCGCCACCCTCGAGGATGACCAGCGGCTGTGCTTCGGACAGGCTGGTCAGCACGAGCAGGTCGATCTTCGCCATCCAGTCCTCGATCCGCACCCGGCCGGCGAAGGAGAATACCGCACCCAGCGCCAGATCCTCGACCAGCCGGGTACATTCCGCGGCATATTCGGGATCTTCGTCTTCGGGTCCGAGCACGACGAAGCGGATGTCGGGGCGCTCGGCATGCGCGATCGCGGCGGCGCGGATGAACGTCTTCACGTCCTTGATCGGCACCACCCGGCCGAGCAAGGCAACTAGTGGATGCGCCGGATCGCGCTGATCAGGGAGTGTTGCGAACCGCTTCGAATCGATGCCGTTGGGGATCACGCGGACGCGATCGGCGGCGGCGCCCAGCCGGCGCTGGACCGCGGTGTTCTCGCCGTACAGCGCGACGATCGGATCGCAGCTGTCGTAGCAGGCGGTGGCGTAGCTGGTGAACGCGCGCACCCAGAGATCGCGCAGATCGCGCACGCTGCGGTCGAGCTCGAGCCCGGTATCGACCTGGTCGCCGATCCAGTCCGCCATCATCACCTCGATCTGGCGTTCGAGCAGATAGATGCCGTGCTCGGTGATGAACGCCGGGCGCCCGGTTTCGCGCGCTGCCCGCGCCGCCAGAAGTCCGGCGAACCCGGTCGAGATCGTGTGATACGCCTTAGCTCGCGGCAATGGCGCGGTCAGTACCGCGAGCAGCCCACCGAGCAACGTCCGCATCGCCCAGAAATAATGGTGGAACGACGCCTTGGGCAACATCGCCTGATAATGTCGCCGCAGCCGCGCGAAGACCGCCGGATGCGACAGGATATCGCCCGGCGCAGGCGCGCGCGGCATCGCCGCGATCAGGTCGATCAGCGTCGCCAACCGCGCACCGCCGCCGGTCGCGACGAACGCGACCAGCGCCTCGGCGATCGGCACCGCCACCCGATCGGGGATCGCCCGCGGCACCGACGGTGCGGGGGCCAACCCGATCTCGACGACCGCGACGACGTTGCGCGGCGGCGCCAGCTGGAACGGCAATGCCCCGGCGCCCGGCTTGATCGCGGCGATCGCGAACCGGACGTCGGGCAGATGCGTGATCAGGTCCTGCAACCAGCCCGACACTCCGCCGATCACATAGGGGTACGCACCCTCGACGATCAGGCAGATATCCGCCTCGGGCGGTTCGGCCGCGGTCGTCGCGGACGCGGTGGCCAGCGCGGTCAGCGGGATCATGCCGCCGCCTCCGCGCGCCACCATCCGGACATGCCATCGTCACCCGCCTCGGTGATCCGGTCGATCGCGGCGTAATCGCCCGCCGCCCACAATGCCTCGATCCGCACCGCCGTGCCTGCATCGTCAACCGGCGTCGCTACGCGCAGGGCGACCGCGTCCTCGCGCAGATGCGTGCGCTGCGAATCCGACAGCAGCACGTCGGCGCGCGCATGATCCGCGAGCAGCGCGGCGAGCGTCGCCTCCGCCTCTGCCTGCGCTTCGGGATCGGACACGTCGGTGATCCGGGCGGTCAGTCGTTCGCGCGCAAGGACGAGGTTCTCCGCGACCCGCGCCGACGCCGCGGCGGCCAGCGCGCGGATGGTCTGGTCGCCATCGGTGAGCGCGCGCGCGATCAGCGGCGACAATGCGGGCTCGAACGAGCGCACCACCGTTTCGAGCGCGCGTCGCCGCGCCGCTACGTCGCCGTGACGCATGATCGTGACCAGCGAACTGAGCGTGTCCGGGGTCGCGTGATGGACGCGCCCGTCGAGCATCCGTGCGACCTTCAGCCCGGCGCCGCGTTGCGCGCTGTGCCGCGTCCGCGGACCGAACATCTGGTCGTCGCTCCGCGCGGGCAACCCCAGCGACAGCCGAGCAAGCGGCAGCATCGCGAGAATCCCGATCGGACCCAGCACGCCCAGCATCGTGACGCCAAGACCCGCGCGTCCGCCGCCCCGCAGCCACAGCGCGTAACCGAGCGCGCTTGCGACTGCGTGCCCCATCAGTACCCAGCCCGCGCCGAGCCCGAACCGCTCGCCCGCGATGAACAGCGTCGTATCGGCCATTGCGAGACCCAGCAGGGGCACCGTGGCGAAGCGTGTCACGCGACCTGCCCCGCAGGCACGACCGTCCTCGGCGCCGAGCGCAGCGTATCGGCGAGCAACGGCGTCAGCCACGCCGCGATCTCGCCCAGTTCGGCGGTCCTGCTCGCGTTCAGGGCCTCGAACGGCAGCGTATGGAGCACCAGACAGCCGACGATCTCGCCGGAAATGCGGTCCACCAGTGCGATCGCCGCGACGCCGATCCCGTCAAGCACGAGACGGTCCCCGCGACGGGCAACATGCAGGAGTCCGCCGCGCCGTTCGAGCCGTTCGAGCAACGCCGACGGCAGGCTCTCGCGCCGCCCCGCGGTCACCGGGCCGTGCAGCCACGCTCGTGCCTCGTTCGCGGCGATCCGATAGCAGGTGAAATCCTCGGTGCGCGCAGCCAGCGCGATCAGCGCGCCGATCGCGCTGCGCCGGTCCGCCGGATCGACCGCCGACAGCCGCGTCGCGACATCGATGATGTGCCCGATGGTGCGCGCCTCGGTCGCGATCTGGACCTGCAACAGCCGGTTGGTGCGCGACAGCGTCGCGAACGCCTCGGTCAGTCGCGCGACGTTGCGCTTTGCGATCCGGCCGCGTTTCTCGAGCCGATCATGGCGGGCGGTGCGCAGGATCGTCACCTCGCCGACCGCGACCGCCGCGACGAACCACAGCAGTGGCTGGATCGAGAGATGGAACAGGTGATCGAGGTAATCGCGCTCGGGTGCCGTCTCGTGAACATGCGCGACCCACAACGCGGATGCGATCGCCGCCGCGAGCAGGCCCGGCCCGGTGCCGTAGGCGAGCGCCATCACCAGGACCGGAATCCACAAGGGGTTGGGCGCGACTTGCGCAAAGCCCGTCCCCCCGGTCAGCCATCGATCGATCGCGAGCAGCGCCCCGACCATGACGACCAGTTCGACCGCGATCCGTGCCGGGCGCGTCCACCGCGCATGTGCAACGTCGCTCAACGAGTCTCTCCCAGGCTGCGCGTCACCTGCGCGCGCGCGAACAGCTGGCGGCCCGAAAAGCCGGGGCGCGCGATCGAGGTGATCCCGCCGCTGCCCTCGACGCGCCACGCGACCGCGATCGGCGCGGCGACGCCGACACTCGCGGTGGGGCCGTCGCCGCCGAACCGGTCGACCGTCCAGCCCGCCAGACCGGTCAGCTGCACGACGCCGACGTTGCCGCTGATCAGTCCCTGCACCGTATGATTCTCGCGGCTGGCGAGTGGCACGACCGCGAGGCCGTTCACGCCGATCCGCATCCGCTCGACATATTCCGCCTCGAACCGATAGGTGAGGCCCAGCGCGGGAAATTGCCGCCGGATGAGGTAATCGAGCCCGGCATTGGCGACGATCGTGTCGCTCGCGCCGGTCATCCCCGCCAGCCCATAGCGGTTCGCGCCGAAATCGGCTTGCGCGACCAGCCCCGGCGTCAGGC
>Ga0308169_10001189_pt1 | contig 31409 bp, 27 predicted proteins | sample PhyBR1_2_FD_202139 | JGI IMG/M metagenome (GOLD analysis project Ga0308169, IMG submission 202139) | Phyllosphere microbial communities from UC Gill Tract Community Farm, Albany, California, United States - DLSLSB.R1 | ecosystem: Host-associated > Plants > Phyllosphere > Unclassified | place...
CCTGAACGTTGTCCGTTAAAAGTTGGAGAGCGCGGCCCATGAGTGAGTGCTCGGCATCCAGTTCACCGCCCACTTGGTGGAGGCTGCGCCCCTCCAGAGTCATGTTCTCGGTCTTGGCAAGAAGAAGTGCAAAGGTCACCGTTTGTGCATAGCCATCAGCAAATGTGTGGTCATCGGCTTGGGGGAAAAGGAGGTTTCTCCAGTCAGCAGCGAGTCCAGTGAACGGCTGATTCCATGCCGGTGCGCCTTCCGATATCGCACGCTGTTCCTCCGCCAACTGATCCAAGACTTCGCCTCGAAGCAGCCGAGTAAGAGGGGCGATAGCCCGAACCAGGACACCCACACTGTTGATGTCCTCAGGCTTCCAAGAAAGGAAGTGCCGAATGAGCGTCTCAAAGGCTGGAGGGGCGGCCAGCCCAGAACCCGCGTCAGTCAATGAGCCACCTTCAAAGTCAACAGGTGGCACAAACGGTTCGCCGTCGCGGTACAACCTCCATTGCGTTCCATTTGTGTAGATGAGGTTTGGAAGATCCTTTTGCCTGTTCCACTGCTCCAAATCGTGGCCTGTGAATCCTAAAGGATCAATCGACCGGCCAGGTGCTTTTACCTCGACATACCCGATCATTGCCCGATCTACCGAGACGCCGTAGTCCGGCCGCACCCGTCGAGTAGTATCCCTGACCTCATCATGAAATACGGCTTCCGTGCCGAATACGTTGCCCACTGCCCGAAGTAGGTTCTCCAAAGGACCTCGGATGGCTGCCTCTCGGTCTCCGGGTCCAGCCAGCTTCTCTTTTGAAGCAGCACCGAATTCCGCCACTGCTGCGGCTAAATCCCTTGCAACAGGCGTCATGGAAACCCTTTGTTCGGAGAGGAGGATGTACAAAGAATCAGCTTATCCACGATATTGACCCGAGCCGAAAGGGAACTGCGGCCCTCAAACCGTTTCTTCCTCATTCACCCATTTGGACTGATGTGAACGAGGGTACGGTCTCCACCAGATGCATGGCAGCAGCCTGCGCTTGTGGCCTCCCGCAACGGTCCCCTACTTCATACCTTTGCCGGCCAGAGTTGAGTGTCCCACTTCCTTAGAACTGGAACACCTTGGCGGGACACTCTCCCGCGGGTCCGGATCGTCTAGATGCCGCTTAATCTGACTGTATCGTTTGTTGTTCCAAAACCCCCGCCACAATGGCCCGTCACAGGGACAACTTTCGGTACGGTTTTAGGCATGGAGATTGGGTATGCGCGTGTGTCAACGGTGAAACAAGATCTGGCCCGGCAACTGGACGCCTTGGCGGCCGCCGGCATCGAAACGGTCTTCTCGGACAAGAAGTCCGGCGCCACCACCGATCGCGCGGGGCTCCAGGACGCGTTACGTCACGCCAGAGCCGGCGACGTGCTTGTGGTCCACACGTTGGACCGGCTGGGGCGGACAGTGCGGGACACCCTAAACCTGGTTCACGAACTCAAGGAACGCGGCGTCGGTGTCCGGACGCTGGCTGATCCCCTGCCCATCGACACTTCGAACCCGAACAGTCCCATGGCGCAACTGGCCGTTGTCATGCTGGCACTCTTCGCAGAGATGGAACGAACCTATGCAGCAGAACGCGCCTCACATGCCCGCGCAGTGGCATCTGCCAATGGGCGCCGCACTGGACGGCCTTCCGTGATCGATGCCGACAAGCTCGAACACGCCGCCCTGCTGCGAGACAAGGGCTTCTCCATGAAGGAGATCACCGCCAAGACTGGGCTGAAACGCACCACCTTGTACCGGCACCTGCCACCTCGCTCCCCCTCCCCTGACTTGTTAACCACTAATGCCCTTTGACACGGACACGTTGAGTTTTGTCCTGACCTATGGTGGAACGTTGGTCGTGGCGCTCCTGATGTTCATCGGGCAGCTGACCGCTGTGGGGATTCTTCTGATTCTTGCTGGGATTACCTGGCTGACTGCTTACCCCATCCAGGCGATCGCGCGGGCACTCAGTAGATCTGACCGGACCTAAGCTCGGGAGACCTGCCGGCTCACGCCGTGGGCCGAGTCAGCCGTGACATGATGCACCTATGACGTTCACTCCCCAGGCGCTACGTGAATGGGCACGAGGCTCCCTCCCCTGCGAAGCCGCCACAGAACTTCTTCTCCGTGCTTTCAACGGGCGCTTCGCCCAGGCGGGCTGGCCATGGATGCACAGCGATGAGCAAGGCCGGAGCTGGATCGATTTCGAGGCCATCCCCGAGAACGTAGACGGGCTTTCCGGTGGTGAGCACCGATTCCTGATGATCGCGGCATCCCTTGGAGGCGATGAGCAGGTTGCACTCTCCGACGTTGTACCGGGGCTCGACCGGGCGTTGCTGGATCTTGTGCTGGCGGCACTTGCCCATGCTGCGGGCTCCCACCAGGACTCTGTCATTCTCGAAAAGCCTGAAGGCGTCCTGGGATTTGAGCGGGTCGACACCTTGTATCCGTGGCCGAAAGACGCCCCTGCCCTGCGCGTGATCGACGGCGGCCAGAACTAGCTGCTTCCCGGCGCAGGACAGCGTGGTCTCCACTCCGGCGGGGCGAGCCTGATAAGGCGCGGTGCAGCTAGCAGATCGGCCCTGCCACACGTCCGCCCAGTTCACCCCATGACGAACCTCTGGCAGCGTCACTGATGCACGCAGCCCCTGTCCAGGTTCTACGAATAAACCTGCCCACTGCTTTTCCGTCAGTCCGCAATACCCCAGTGTCGATCTACGGAACTAGCGGTGCTGTTCAGCTGTCTTTGAGACGTCGGCCGCCGGGAAGTTTTTCTCCCCAGGATGGATACATCTCGCCCTGGTTGTGTTCGACTTCGCGGCGCGCGGTTTCTGCTTCGATGGCCTTGGTCACGAAATGGCTCCAGGTGTTGTCTCCTTCGGCATAGCTGGTCGCCTTGTACGCGGCCCGCGCCCGGTTGCGGAGCGCAGCGGGGATACTCACCGTCATGTTGGCTGTTTCGGAATCCTTGGGTTCCTCCTTTTTCGGCGCCTCGGGTCGGTGCCCGGGGAGCATTCGGGCCAGGGGGGCATCTGTGGAGGGTGCGGCATTGCGTTTCGGAGGCAAGCCAAGTGCGGGCCGGCCGGGTGTTGTTGCTTCGGCGCTCACGCGTTGACCTCCTGGGATTCTGCGACAGCGATGCGGCGCGTTACTTCCATAGCAACTGCATGGAGGTCCTCGGCCACGCTGGAAGCCGACTTCGGCCCCGCGTTCCCGGCTTTCGCTTCCCCGCGGAGGACCTCCCACCATTTCGGTCCTTTGCTAAGTTCCCGTTCCAGTTCGTGGGCCAGCAATCCGCGTTCCCGACACGCCTGGGCGGTTGCCTCTGCATGCCGAATGGACATCGGAAACAGCACTTCGTCAGTACCAAAATCTGCTGTGAGGTGGTCGCGGGTGACCTTGTGTACCTGCTTAGAATTCGTACCGGTCCCGACCAGGACGACGCCCAACAGATCCAACGCCGGGTTGAGTCCAACAACGCTGTCCATGCGCGCTGCGACTGCGGCGACGCCCTTACGACTGGACATGTCGGTCTTGAGCGGCACCAACGCGTACCGGGCGGCAGCCACAGCTGCAGCCTGCAACGGCTCGTTCCCTGGAGGACAATCGAGCAGAACAAGGTCGTACTCCCCCGCCACCCTGGCAAGTAGTTTAGCCAGAGCTAGCTGTGCAGCGTCACGGTCCTTCTGGGCCTTGGCTCCAAGGAAAGCGGCAGCATCATCAAGTTGAGGACCTCCGGCGATGACGTCCAAATTTGGGCGCACGCTCAAGAGCAGATCTGGTTCTCCCCCAAAGCACAGCGAGGCTGCCAGGCTTCTACCTCCGTCACCTTGATCGGCATAGCCAAGGTCTTCGGCAAGGTTCCCCTGGGGATCAAGGTCCACGAGGAGCACTCGCGACCCGCCCTCGGCAAGAAGTCCCCCAACGTTTGCAACCAGGCTGGTCTTAAAAACCCCGCCCTTCCCATTTATTACCGCAATGACGCGGCTGAGGGCACCGCGGTCCACATCGAGTTTCATATGTTCCCCTTCCAAAGTACTTCCAGCGTAACCAGCAACAGTGGCTCTACTTGGGAAGCTGGTTTCCGTGTCTTTACTTTTTTCACTTGTGAACCACGTGAAACCAGCAGGGCAAAATTGCAAACCCGTCTTCACTGTTTATCCTTTCTTCACTTGTGAAACCGGCCGACCCGGCGAAAACAGCGAACCAAGTGAACCAAGTGAAAGAGGCTACCAAAGTGAACCAAGTAGACCATGTGAACCTAGCGAACTATGTGAAGACAGCAGACCTCGACTTGCCAGCCTGTCTTCCCCGTCTAGGCTTTTTTCACTTGTGAAAACAGCGGACCCTGCGAAACAAGCGAACCATGCGAAACCGGCGTGGTTCGACTTGCCAGCCCTTCTTCACTGTTTATCCTTTCTTCACTTGTGCAACCGACGAACCCATAAACGACGACTGGTGAACCCGCGAGCCCAACATCTACCGGGTACTCCTTTACCGGGGTAGCCGCTTCCCGCCAAGGGACGTGACCCCAGGACGTAGGCAGCAACAGTAGTTTTACTTGAGAAGCTGGCTTCCCTGTCTATGCTTTTTTCACTTGCGAAACCGGCGAACCCAACATCTACTGGGTATCGTCTATGCTGCCAGCCACAACGCCGCGTCATCGGGTGGCATCCAATGTTCTTCACGCTCGGGATCGTAAAGGTCTCCTTCGTTTACTCGACCGTCCAAAAATCGATCCAAGTAAGCGTGCCAGGCAGCACGTTCCCGCCGGTTGCGGCTTATCTGGGCTTGGTAGTCCTCCATTACGCCCAGCCGTTCCGCGAGGGCGCGAAGATTAGCCGTGGCGGTGACCTTCCAGTGCCGACCGTCCCGGTGGATCATGCCAAACCCTTTCATTGCGATGAGGGCCTTCTCAACGGCTGTGCGGCTGATTCCGCTGCTTCGTATGAGTTCTGCGCTAGTGGGGGAGTGGCGGCCGCGCTCGATTGTCTCGTAGACAAGAGCTGCTGCGTCGCCGAGGGCGCGGAACACGGGCCGTATGGAGTGAATTTTGCCTTTTCGCCAGCTGAGTTCACGGGCCAGTTGTTGATACTGCTCAGGTAGCTGAATGAGATATACATCTGCTGCTTTGTGGCGGGCGTCAGCGACTTTGGTGAGGATGCCATCTGAGGCTTGGACCAAGGCAGGCAGGAGCCTCGCAATCGTGACGTGGTGCTTTCCCATAGCTGCGGCCAGAGTGCGGCATCCAATGTCCAGAAGATCGGTTTCCTTCGTCCTCATGTAGGCGAGGAGCGCGCGGATGAGGAAGCGGAGGCTGAGGCCTTCGCGGCCGCGTTCTTTGAGCCTGTGGTCGAGTACCGCGTAGAGCACATTTTCCAGGTCGTTCACGAGTTGGTGGATTGAAGCTGTGCTGCGGTTGGATGCCCCCCCTGTGGGTTTTGTGGGGCTTGTGTTGTTAATAAGTGCATCTTTTCCCCTTCCTCTGCGGGGTTCAGTTTTTGTCCAAGCTTCGGCGTTGGCCCATTCCTGCTTGATGAGTCGATTTTGCTTCGCAGTCGTGCCGTAGAGGGCGGCGAGGCCGGGGAACTGGCCGTTCAGTTCGTTCTCTACCTGGGCGAGGGTCCAGCCGCAGGCGTTGAAGTGGTTGAGAACGGCCATGCGGGCCTCAGAGGGGCTCTTGTACCGTGTTGTGTCGTAGAGGCCGGTGCGAGCGGTTCGGCGCAGCGCGGTCTCGCTGCCACTATGCAGCCGCAGCAGATGGTGGGCCGCTGTGCGCTGTGCCGCAGCTGTTTTGGCCCGATGCGATTTCAGGGCACGATTGCGGGCCAGTTCAGGCCCTAGCGCGGTCCGGAGGGCCGCGATAGCTGCAGGTGCGTTTCTACGCCGCAGGACGTCGTATGCCTGGGACAGGGGGGTGATGAGTACCTGGTGGCCACCGGTTTTGTGAGCCGAGCCAGGGACGCGGATACATCCGTCGGTGATGTTCTGGTGCGGGCTCGGATCCAAGCTCGCTGCTGTCAGGGCCAACGCTTCTACAAGTTCGCGCGCCTCGGCCGCATCTAGGCGTTGCCGGAGCGGGATGTACAGGTGCCGACCGCCGCTGGGGGAGAAGTCCTCCACAAAGACGACACCACAGGTGGTGAGCATGGTGCGCAAGCGTTCTGCGTCTGCGTCCACGACTGCTTTGACGGCTTTCGACGTGTCCAGGTCGAGGCAGAGTGTGGCAACGCTGCCATCTGGCCCGTGGACCATGACAGCTGCCGGACGCGCCGGCAGCGCAGCAGTGATGTTGGCTACAGCTTTGGGTCGGGGGTACTGGAAACGGTCACCTATCCACCGGCCAAGACGGTATGACGCATGGCCTGCGATAAGTGGAGCAAGGACCCATGCGTCAGCAGGCGCGACTTGGCAGCCGACACTGCTGTTGGGGTGCGTTGACGCGGATGCCAAAAGCGGTACGATAGGACCAGTTCCTTCCTCGGGGGGTACGACAAGATCCACCCACTGGGTGGGTGTTGGATAAAGTTCAGATCGTGGTCCGCCAAGATTTCGGATCTGAACTACATACGCTTTGAAGGCCCGCCTTAGTGCGGGCCTTCAGTTTTTAACTGGCCTTTGCGATAGGCAAAGCCTCCTGGCCGTCTAGGGCATCAAGATCAATGGTCTTTAGGTGGTCATGCAGCAGCCGCGCAAGAAGTTCGGAGCGGCTTTCGGACGTGATCTCAACAACCCTGTTGAGCTTTTCGGCGTCCGCCCGCGGAATCTTAGATGTGACGGTCTGACGATCGCCTTTATGCATCCGTGCCATGGGTCCTCCTAGTTCGGGGTACTGAGCACTAGCCAATAGCAATCCGATTGCCTTAAGTGGGACGCTGTTACCCCGGCGTGTCGTTATGAGCCTTGTATGTAGGAAGCGTTTTTTTCGACCGCTTCCGCCAAGACGTTGGGCTTGATCTTAAAGACAACATGATGGCCCTGGCGCGGCGGTTTCACACTGGCTTTTACCGCCTTCAGCTCTTCCAACTGTTCCAAGTGTCGTTGAACTGTTTGGTAGCGGGTACCGATAGCGGCCGCTATTTCACCGGACGTTGCCCCGTCCGGGTGTTGCGAGAGGAAGCGCAGGATTTCTGCCCGCAACTGGGGAATGCCAAGGATTTCGGTCAACGTCGCGAGCTTCTTTGGCATCGGTGAGCTGGGACTGACATAGCGCGGCATCCTCCTATTTTGTCTTACCTACCGTCCCGATCATGCTAGTGCATTTAATGCACTACCAGCTACAACTAATGCATTAAATGCACTAGACTTGGTCTTAGAAGGCGCGCGTTAGCCATAGGAAAGGGGCAGGCGACCTAGTGAGCGCAGTGATGTCTTGGAGTTAGTTCCGTCTCAAAGAGCTCTTTTGACAAGCGTTTTGCTCTGAATTTGTGGAGAATGGCGGGCTGTGTCCACTCGGTGGAGAAATGTCCGCGGGTGCTGGTAGTTGTGGAAATGATGTCTTTTTTGGGGGAGTGCAGGCAGTGACCGACTTGTTGGCATTCGGCACACCGTGGCCGATGCACGGAGAGCTTCGTGAGCGTGCATCCCAAGAACTTGAAGCCTTCTATTTCGGGGTTGTTGCCCTGCGGCGCCAAGAGTCCTGGGTACGCAACCGGGACGGGGGACTGTCCTAATGCAGCGGAAGTCGCTTGGCGTAGTGGCAGTCATTGCCATCCCCGGCCTCTTCTTTGGCCTGATCTTCACCATGCTCCTGCTGCTAGCCCCGGCAAAGTCCGCTGTGGCGACCTGCGGGCCGGCCGTCGCTGTTGCTATCGACGGCGATACCAAGGTAGAGGGTTACACCGAAGAGCAGTTGAAAAACGCCGCGGCGATCATGAGTGCCGGTAACGCACTGAACCTGTCCGTGAAGGGACAGATGATCAGCGTCATGGTGTCCCTCGGGGAGTCGGGCCTGCGCGTTCTGGACTACGGCGACGGACCGGGCCCGGACTCCCGTGGGTTGTTCCAGCAGCGCGACAACGGCGCGTGGGGCTCCTATACAGATCGCATGGACCCGACCATCAGCGCCACAAACTTCATCAAGGCCCTGCAGAAGGTTGAGGGCTGGGAGCTGCTGGAACCGACCCTCGCCGGCAACAAGGTCCAGCGCAACGCAGACCCGTACCACTACCAGAAGTACTGGCCCGAGGCCGTCAAGCTCGTCCAGGCACTCTCGGACGGAAAGTTCACCCTCGAAGGCAGCGACTGCGCCATCCCGGGCCAGTCCGGTGCCGGGGATGACTACCCCTGGAAAGACTCTCCCACCTGGATGCAAGTCGGAGCTAGCACTGCCGCCGCATCACCGCTGGGCATGTTCTACCGCGAATGCGTGGACTTCGCCCTGTGGCGGGTGAACCAGCAAATGGGGTCCACCGGCGAACCGTTCAAGTTCCTCAACGGCAACTTCCGCCCCGACGGGCAGGCCCTGGGCTCGGCCCTGACATGGAAGGCCGGCTGGGACGCCAAAGGCTGGCCCACCGGTTCCGTCCCCCGGCCCGGCGCGGTCGTCTGGTACGCGCCAGGAGCCGGAGGAGCGGACCAGACCTACGGGCACGTCGCCGTGGTCAAGGAAGTCAAAGACGACGGGACTTACGTCGAAGAGGGCTACAACGGCAACCCGCCCCCGGACGATCACAACTACTACACCCGAACGGTCAGCAACACCGTTCCGTCAGCGTTCCTGTACCTGCCCACCCAAAAGGAGAAAAAGTGAAGAAGCCCCTGGCCCTCATCGCCGTCGCCTTGTTCTGCGCCGCGTGCGCACCGGCAGCGAACACCACGCCGGCACCGGCCGAGCCCACGACCGCAACGCCTTCCGCGCCGGTTTCGCTGAGCGCCAGCAGCGGCCCACAGGCTCCCGGCGGCACGGTCCCACCCACAATCGGCATCAGATGGGATCAGGCCAGCAAGGACGCAGCCGAGGACGTCGCTGAAAAGGCTATGACCGACTTTGCCCGCCCCGGTCTGGAGGAAAAGCAGTGGGCCAACGATCTTGCCCGCTGGCTAACGCCACAGGCCACCGCCGACTACTCCGCAGTGGACCCGGCCAACATCCCAGCCACCCGCGTCACCGGCCCGGCCACACTGAGCGTCGATGAAGCCAACGGCTACGGAGTCATGGCAGCGGTACCGACCGACGCCGAGACCTACACGGTGCAGCTGCTCCGAACAGGCAAGGAGTCCCCGTGGAAGGTCAACCGCCTCACACCACCCGCTTCCTGACACTCCTAACCACGTTACAGAAAGGTAGAACGCTGTGGTCATGAACCAGACAGATGTCCCAACTTTCCCAAAGATCAACGCCATCGTCCGTGCCAACGGCACAGCCGAGGTCGTTGTTGCCGGCAACTCCCGGAACGTGAAAGCGGCAGAATCCCTGCAGCAACTCCGCGACAACGCCCTGTCCCTCGTCGTCAGGGAAGCGAAGACGCTGAACCGCCCGGTCCGGGTCCAGGTCAATGACCCGGACGGCCAGGGTGAGCTGATCGTAAACCCGGACGGCACTAAGGAGTCCGTCAACTACGTGGCCAAAGCCTCCCGCCGCCGCATGGCAGAAGCTCCCACCCCCACAGCAGCACAGCCCGCTCCTGCGGCTGCAGAAACCATCCCAGCACCCATCAAAGACGAGCCGATCACTGACGTACCGGGAACCGTCCCATCAGCGACAGGAACATCCATGACCCTGACACCCGCAACCACATCCACGCCGACCCAGGAAGCTCAGGAGGCACCGACCCGGCGCAGCCTGAAGGAAACCTCATTCCTGGTCAGCGCCCCGGTCCTGGAACCTGCCACACAGGGCTGGCGTGGTGCGCTCACTCGCCTCGGTTTCCGGATGGACCCGTCCGCCGAAGAGCTCTCCGAGCGGGAGGATATCCGCACAGTCAGCCAGCACTGGCCCGGTCCCCGGACCATTGCCGTGGTCAACCGCAAGGGCGGTGCGAACAAGACCCCCACGGTGGTCATGCTCTCGGCCATCCTCGCCCGCTACAGCGGGGCCGCGACCGTCGCCTGGGACAACAACGAGTCCCAAGGCACCCTGGGGTGGCGCACGGAAAAGGGTGCCCATGACCGGAGTGTTCTGGACCTGATCGATTCCTCGACCGAACTGCTTTCCCCGTCAACGAACGCTGCCGAGATTGCCAAGTTCGTCCACCACCAGACCGCAGACAAGTTCGACGTTCTGCGCTCGGATGAGAACGAAGAAGGCGACCACGAAGTCACCGCTGAGGAAGTCGACATCGCCCACCAAGTCCTCACCCGCTATTACCGGCTGGTGGTCATGGACTCGGGCAACACCGCCCGCGCAGCGAACTGGCGCCGGATGATTCACCACACCAACCAGCTCGTCGTGCCGGTGACGGCCATTGAGGACCGCGCCGAAGCTGCCCGGCTGACGCTGCAGACCCTCGAATCCCGTGGTGGCCACGACGCCGAACTGGCCCGCAACGCCGTCGTCATCGTTTCTGAATCCACTGACGCGAAGCGCGCCATGTCCGGGGAGGCGTTGAAGCGGGCCAAAGACGAGGCCCAACGCATTGCGGACGGTTTTGAACCGTTCGTGCGGGCTGTCGTGCGGATTCCCTACGATCCGGCCCTGGTCAACGGCCCCATCCGCTATGAAGCCCTCCAACCCGCCACCCAACGGGCATGGCTGAAAGCCGCGGCCGCCGTCGCCACCGGCTTCTAAGTACCCCTTGACCGCCACAATCCAGTCCTGAAAGGAGGATGTAGATGAACCAGCAACTGAACCCCTGGATCACCAGCCCAGAAACGGCAGAGCCCGAAGCCGCCACCGCAGATGAACATGTTTCTCCGCCGGTGATCATCACCCGCCCGGTCCTGGGGATGGTGGAACCGGACGCAGCTGACCGCCTCGCCCGTCGCGCGGTCACCGGCACGGCCACGGTCTGGGTTACCGGTGTTCATGGAGGAGCGGGCGAAACCCGGCTCAGCCACCTCGTCGAGGGCGCACGCCCGACAGAACATGCCTGGCCCATCCTTGAAGACGGCTTCAGCAAGCCTGCCGTCCTCCTGGTTTGCCGCTCAGACATGCACGGACTGAAAGCCGCGCAAAGAGCCCTCATCCAATGGGCCTCGGGCGCAGCTCCCGACGTCAACCTGCTAGGCCTCGCGGTCATGGCCGATGCACCGGGAAAACTACCCAAAGCGCTGCGGGACTTCGCAGCTCTCATCGGCGGGGGAGCCCCCCGGCTCTGGATGCTCCCTTGGGTCGAGTCCTGGCGGCTAGGGGACACCAACACCGGGAAACCCGGCCGGGAGTATCAACGCCTGATCGCCGACCTCACAGCCCTCACCAACTAATCAATCAACAGCTTTACAGCGCCATACTTCGAAAGGTCTCACCATGAACTTGATCGCAGCTCTTCCCGCCAGCGTCATCCCGAATCCGACCCCTGTTGTGCCTCCCCAGGCACAGGGCCTGCTCACCGTACTGAACTGGGCCTCCGGCATCGGCCTGGTCCTCGGCGTTTTGGGCGTGATCATCGTCGGCATCGGCATGGTCATCCAGCTCCGACGCGGCGAAGGCGGCGAATCCATCGCCAAGCTCGGCTGGGTCCTCGCCGGCTGCATCATCATCACAGGCGCCTCCGGCATCGTCCGCGCCTTCGTCTAACCCAATTCCCGGAGGTTCACCATGAGCGAATCCACACAGAACACCACCGAACAGAATCCATTCACCAAACCCGGATTCATCATTTCGGCCGCCCTCGTGGTCGCACTGATAGCAGCCGTCATCGTCATCTTCATGATCCCGAAAGGGGACGGTGACGCACAGCCGGGGCCGACACCCTCAGTGAACAGCTCTGCTCCTGACTCCACCACGGCTGGAAGCGAAAGCGTATGCGGGCTAAAAGCTAGCTCTGAGACGGCGTTGGGACGCGCCCCTCAAACGGAATGGGCACTCGTAGGAAAAATCGCTGCACCAAACGAGCCTCAAAGTTACGGGCCCGGGGTGGAGGAGCAAGACGGGTTCCGCTATTGCTATGCCCAGTCCCCAACCGGAGCCCTCTATGCTGCCGCGAACCTAATCGCCATGACGTCTGCAGGTAACCCCGGTCTAACAGCCAAAGTCACGGAAAAGCTCCTGGTTCCCGGCCCCGGCAGGGACGCGGCCATGAAGGACGCCGCCACTACATCCAGTTCCAGCAATAGTGCGGCAACTTCCGTCCAATTTCGCGGCTTTGTTTTGAAAAGCTACTCACCCGAGAAGGCCAACGTTGACGTCGCCATGGAGGGTTCTAACGGAGTACTTGGACATGCGGTGTTACCGATGGAGTGGATAGACGGCGACTGGAAATTAGCCGTTGCTGACTCCGGAGAAATGGTCAATGACTTTTCACAAGTCAGAGATTTGAGCGGATTCATTCCTTGGTCTGGGGTCTGACATGGCCGAGTGCGGATTTGGGGACTGGAGATGTGAAGCCGGAAACGTGGCCGCCGGTATAGCCGACGACGCCATCGGAAACCTCGCTAAGGCAATTTTGGAGGGAATGAGCCAGTTGGTGACAACGCTCTCCACGTTTTGGGTAAGTATGCCGACCACAAATCTCACGACGGAGGATGGTGTGACGGCCAGCCCTGTGGTGGGTTTCCTTAATTCGGAACTGTCTTACTGGACGCTGACGTTGGCCGTTCTTTCCGTCATTCTTGGCGGCACCCGGATGATTTGGGAGCAGCGGGGCGCACCCTTGAAAGACCTGCTCCGGGCTCTCCTAACCCTCACTCTGGTTGCGGGTCTTGGCTTGGGGGTGATCTCCATCCTGGTGATCGCAGCTGATGAGTTTTCAGCGGCCATCATCGAACGCTCCACGGACGGCAAGGGCTTCGCGGACGCCATGAGCGTCCTGGTCATGGTGAACCAGCCCGGCATCGGGGTTTTCATCCTGATCATCCTGGGCCTGGTGGGCCTGCTCGCGTCACTGGTCCAGATCGTCCTTATGGTCGTCCGCAGCGGCATGTTGGTCATCTTGGCTGGCATTTTGCCCACCACCGCCGCTTTCACCAATACGGAGATGGGCCGGCAGTGGTTTCAGAAGGCTATGGGCTGGACGATCGCGTTCATTCTTTATAAGCCGGCGGCAGCGATCGTGTACGCGGTGGCGTTTCAGCTTATGGGCTCGTTTTCCGGCACGAACGCTTTGATTGGCTCCATTACGGGCTTTGCCTTGATGATCGTCGCGCTGTTGGCCTTGCCTGCATTGATGCGGTTTGTCACCCCGATGGTTGGTGCGGTCGCGTCGGGTTCTGGCGGGGGAGCCGCTGCTGCTGCAGGGGCCATGGCCACTGGTGCTGTATCGCTGGGCCGCAGCGGAAGCGGCCGCGGGAATGCTTCCCCGACCCCGCCCAGCCAGCCGTCCACGAATGGTGCGTCTCCTGGCGGCAGCCAAGGTCCCGGCGGGACCAACGGCGGCACTGCTAAACCTTCACCGGGATCCTCCGGAGCGTCGGGAGCCGGGGGAGTGCCGGGGAAGGGCACTACAGGAAGCCCCGGGGCTGCGACCCCAGGGGCGGGGGCCGGAACCGCTGGTACCGGGGCCGCGTCGGGGGCGGCGAAGGCCGCGGGTCCGGCCGGCGTCGCTGTCGCCGTCGGCGCGCAGGTAGCTTCACGGGCCTCTTCGGCCGCACAACATACAGCGCAGGATTCAACGGGGGAGGGCCCCAGTGGCAGCAATTAACACCGAATACAAGGAACCGTCCTACGGAAACTGGCGGGTCCCAAGGTCCGCCGGCCTGGGGGACCTTGGCGCTATCGGCACCGGCATTGTCATGGCCGGGCTGATGCTGGGCATCATCAGTTTTGCCATCTGGGGACTCTTCGCCGGCCTCGGCGTCCTGGCCGTCGCCGGGGTGCTGGTCCTGCTGCTGACCGTCAAGGACAAGCACGGCCAGTCCGTGGTGGACCGTTTCGCGACCCGGATGAATTTCCGCATCGCCCGTTCCTCGGGCACGAACTTGTACCGCTCGGGTCCGCTGGGGGTGACGGAGTGGGGCATGTACCAGCTCCCGGGGTTAGCGGCGAAGTCACGCCTGTATGAGTTCAACGATTCCTACAACCGCCCGTTCGCCATGCTCCACGTGCCGACCACCAACCACTTCACCGTCATCTTCTCCACTGAACCCGACGGCGCCTCCCTCGTGGATCCCGAGCAGGTCGATGCGTGGGTGGCGAACTGGGGCGGTTGGCTCGCCGGACTGGGCGATGAGGCAGGGCTGGAAGCCGCCGCAGTGACCGTGGAGACAGCCCCGGACTCCGGCTACCGGTTGCGCAACGAAGTCGAGATGAACATTGACGAGAACGCCCCCGAAGCGGCCAAGGCCATCCTCCGGGAGGTTATCCGGACCTACCCGGAAGGTTCTGCGACCGTGCGGGCCTGGGTGTCCCTGACCTTCAACGCCTCCCTTCGTGCAGGGTCCCGGAAGCGGGAGCCGGAAGACGTCGCCCGCGACATCGCCTCGCGCATTCCTGGGCTGGGTGCCCGGTTGCAGTCCACCGGTGCCGGGATCGCCCGGCCGATGTCAGCGCAGGAACTGTGCGAGGTCGTCCGGATCGCCTATGACCCGCCCGCGGCGCTGATTATCGATGAGGCCCATGCGGCCGGTTCTCCGGTCGCCCTGACCTGGGGCGAGGTGGGCCCTACCGCAACCCAGGCCGGTTGGGACGAGTACCGGCACGATTCCGCGTTCTCTGTCTCCTGGACGATGACGGGTGCGCCGCGGGGTTCGGTGAACTCTTCGGTCTTTTCCCGGCTGCTGGCCCCGCACGGGGACGTTGACCGCAAGCGCGTCTCCCTGCTCTACCGTCCGATGGATTCGGCCCGTGCCGCGGCAGTGGTGGAGCGGGACCAGAACAATGCGAATGTCCGGATCACCTCCGGAAACCGTCCCAGTGCCCGCGCCCTGGTTGATGCCCGGTCCGCGGCGCAGACTGCCCAGGAAGAAGCCCAGGGTGCCGGGCTCGTGAACTTCGGCATGGTCGTCACTGCCACGGTGACCGACGTTGCCCGGCTTCCGGATGCGGTGGCCGCGATCGAGCAGACCTCCGGGACTGCCCGGGTCCTGCTTCGCCGCGCCTACGGCTCGCAGGACACCGCTTTCGCCGCGTCCTTGCCGCTGGGCCTGGTGCTGCCCAGACACATCCTGCTGCCCAGCGAGATCAGGGAGGCCCTCTAAATGGCCCGCTTCACGTTCCTGCAAGCGAAAAAAGTGAAAACAGTAAACCCAGCGAAAAAGGCTTCCGCCGGTGACGAGGAGGTGACCTCGCGTCCTGGCCGTGTCCGGGGTCCCGGCTCACGCGGCTGGAGCGGCCGTGGTGGGGGAGCAGCTGCCCTGGTTCCTGCGGTGCGGGAGTACCGGGGCACGACGGTGCAGGTGTGCGGGTTGTGGCCGTTCAGCTCCGGGACGTCGTCGCCGATGATTGGTGTGCCGCTGGGCCGGCATGAGGAAACCCAGGCGACGGTCTGTTGCGACCCGATCAGCTGGTTCCAGCGCGCCCATCTGATCTCCAACCCGTCCGCGTTCGTTCTCGGAAAACCCGGGCTGGGAAAATCCACGCTGGTGCGACGGATGCTCCTGGGCCTCTCCGGCCAGGGCGTGCATCCCCTCGTCCTGGGGGACCTGAAGGCTGAGCACGTCGACGCGGTCGAGGCTTTGGGCGGTCAGGTCATCCGGCTCGGCCGGGGACGGGGCTACTTGAACATCCTTGATCCCGGTCAGGCCGTCGAGGTCGCCCAGCGGCTGGAAGAAGAAGGGCACCACGACGCGGCCGTCCGGGTCCGGGCCGATGCCCACGGCCGGCGGCTGAATATGGTCGTCTCTCTCATCACGATCAGCCGGAACTCACCCCCGACAGATCAGGAACAAACCATCCTTGACCGGGCCCTGCGGGTGCTCGATGACACGTTCGACGGCATTCCGGTCCTTAAAGACCTTCTCGACGTGATCACCGCGGCCCCGGCCGAGCTGCGCCAGGTCGCCCTGGACCGCGGCGACATGACCGTCTACCTGCAGGAGACCCGGGCGCTGGAAGCGACCCTGCTGGGCCTGACCGGTGGCGGGAAGCTCGGAGAAATCTTCTCCCGGCAGACCACCAACCCCATGAAGCGGGACCGCGCGGTCGTCTTCGATGTCTCCAGCATCGACGAAACCGAAACCGACCTGCAGGCAGCGGTCCTCCTGGCGTGCTGGTCCTACGGCTTCGGCACCGTGAATCTCGCCAACGCCCTGGCGGACGCCGGCCTGGAGCCGCGGCGGAATTACTTCGTGGTCCTGGACGAGCTGTGGCGGGCGCTGCGCTCCGGCAAGGGCATGGTCGACCGCGTCGACGCCCTCACCCGCCTGAACAGGTCCGTCGGTGTCGGGCAGGTCATGATTTCCCACACCATGTCCGACCTGCTGGCCCTCCCGGCTGAGGAAGACAGGATGAAAGCCCGCGGGTTCGTCGAACGTTCCGGCATGGTGATCTGCGCAGGACTCCCGGCTTCGGAGATGCCGCTGCTGACGGCTGCGATCCCGCTCTCCAGGCAGGAACAGCAGAAGCTCATCTCCTGGCAGGACCCGCCCGCATGGGACTCCCGCGGCGGTGACGTCGAACCCCCGGGCCGGGGAAAGTTCCTGATCAAGGTCGGCGGCCGCCCCGGCATCCCCGTCACCATCGGTTTAACCTCCATCGAAGCCTCCCTGAACGACACAAACCGCCTCTGGCATGCACCGGCAGAAACCCTGCTGGATGCAGCAGCCCCAATCCGTGAAGAAGGTGCGGCATGAGTGCCCCGAACCGCAAGGGAACAGGCCTCGGCGACGCCCTGGGAATTTGGCTCGCCATCGGCGCCGCCACCATCTTCGGCGGCGGCACCTGGGCCGCCGCCCACCTCGGGTCCTGGATGGCCGGCCTCGCCGCCCCTCCAGCGCACCCGATTGACCTGATCGCCGGGCTGGCCAAGGGCCGGGTGCCTTGGCCGGACCAAGCAACTGTGGTGGCCTGCGTGCTGGCCGGTGTCCTGATCGCGCTGGTGGGGACAGTGCTGGTGGTCCGGTCCCGGACCGCGAGCAAACGCACCCGGGTGGACAAAGCAGCGGTGTATATGGGCCGGGGCAAGGACCTGAACCACCTCTCGACGAAGGGCGCCACGGCAACGGCCGTGCGCCTTGGTGTGGAAAATTCGACCGGTGTCCGCCTTGGACGCAGCGTGGCCGGCAAGCGCCCGCTCTGGGCATCCTGGGAGGACATGCTAATCCTCATCGCCGGGCCCCGCACGATGAAGACCACCTCCTACGCCGTCCCCGCCATCCTGGACGCACCCGGCGCGGTGATCGCCACGTCCAACAAACGAGACATCGTCGACGTCACCCGCCCCATCCGCTCCGAGGCCGGACAGGTCTGGGTCTTCGACCCGCAAGCCGTCGCCGAGGAAGAACCATCGTGGTGGTGGAACCCGCTCTCCTACGTGAAGAACGAAGCCACCGCAGGAAACATGGCCTCCCACTTCGCCGCCGGCTCCCGGGAACCCGGAACAAAACCCGACTCCTACTTCGACCCGGCCGGACAAAACCTGCTCAAAGCCCTCCTGCTCGCCGCCTCACTCAGCGCCGCCCCGATCACACAGGTGTACACCTGGCTGACCCGCCCGCACGACGAAGCACCCGCTGACATTCTCCGCACCGCCGGCTTTGACCTGCTGGCTGACATGGTCATCGGCCACATCAGGGAACCGGAAAAGCAGCGGGCCGGCGTCTACGGCACCGCCCGGCAAATGGTCTCCTGCCTCACCGACCGGGACGTCAGCCAATGGGTCACCCCAACACCAGGCACAACCGTCGACACGGACCCCCGTCCGCAGTTCGTCCCCGAAGACTTCGTCCGCGGCAAAGGCACGCTCTACAGCCTCTCCCGCGAAGGCGTCGGAACCGCAGGCCCCCTGGTCACGGCCCTGACCGTCGCCGTCGTCGAAGCTGCCGAAAAGTACGCCACCTCCCAACCCGGCGGGCGCCTCGCAACCCCGCTGCTGGGAATCCTCGATGAAGCGGCAAACGTCTGCAGGTGGAAGGCCCTGCCGGACCAGTACAGCCACTACGGCTCCCGCGGCATCATCCTCATGACCATCCTGCAGTCCTGGTCCCAGGGCGTGGAAGTCTGGAACCTCGAAGGAATGCGGAAACTCTGGTCAGCATCCAACGTCAAAATCTACGGCGGCGGCGTCTCCGAAGTCGGCTACCTCGACGAACTCTCCCGCCTCATCGGCCAATACAGCTACATCAACGTCTCCCGCAGCCACAGCAGAAACGGATCCTCCTCCTCCCGACAGGAAAGCAAAGACGAAATCCTCTCGGTTGCCGACCTGACAGCGCTGCCAAGGTTCCGGGCCATCCTGCTCGCCTCCGGTGCCCCGGCCACCATGATCGAAACGATCCCCTGGATGAACGGGCCCCACGCCCAAAAGGTCAAAGACTCCCTCGCAGCCAAGGAAAAAATTGCGCGCGCCCCTGTGGCTGTTGCCGCCCACAATCCATGGACCGATGGAGACAAGGCGTGAGTGAAGAGTTCGCGGACGCCTTCGGAGACGAAGAGGAGCAGTCCCCAGCCGGCGAGCACAGCCAGGCTGAGCCCGAACCGGAACTGGTTTACTCCAACGCCGTGGAGTTCTTCGCTGACCTCTTGGCCCAGTCCTACGTCCGGGAAGTCAACGAAGGCGCCGCCTCCGCGTGGTGCCCCGAGTGGTACAAACATCCCGAAGCCCTCATCCGGATGGAAGCCATCTGGCGGGCCTGGGAACACCTACGGCTGGAGCCTGCTCTCGGGGTCAGCACCTGGTGGCTGAACCACGCCGACCCACACATGCGCATCCTCATGGACAAAGAAGGCCCCTTCAAAAAATGCGCCTACGACGGACACAAAACCCCCGCCCCGGGCAAAACCGCCCTTCCCCACAAAACCCCCGAAGCGGGAATCTTCGACTAGCAAGGACTGCCCTCCACTGCACGCTTGGAAGCAGTGTTTCTACACTGCTCGCCTAAAATCACTTTCCGCGCCCTCTTCCTCGCGGAGCCGCCCGCCCTCATTCGGGATGCTGGCGCCCGCCGGCGTGCAGTAACGCGACGAAGGGCGCGGCCGCGGTTCGTGCCATCCTGAGGGTATGGCGCGAACCTGGTTATCGGTGACGGTGGAACTGCTCGGTGGTCGTGGTGAGGAGCTGTGGCCCTGGCCGGGGCGAGTCTTCGCGGTTGGACCGTCGCACACCTTCTTGGATCTCGCCAACGCCATCAACGATGCCTTCGCCCGTTGGGACCGCTCGCACCTGTCCATGTTCACCCTGAACGACGGCCGGGTAATCACGGACCAAGAGACGGGAGCTGAGATGGCCGGATCCGGCGGTGGGCCGATCATCACAGCTATCGACATCGCGACCGCCAAGGTCGCGCGGACGCTGGGGCCGGGATCTGAGTTTCAGTTCATGTTTGACCTTGGTGACGCTTGGATGCACCGGTGCGTGGTCGAGGAGACGAAGGTCGACCCGCTGGAGGTATTGGGTATCCGCCCTGATTTCCCTCTGCCCTACTGGGGCTGGGGCAGCATCCCGGACCAATACGGGCGCCGGTGGTCCACTGATGACGGGGAGAGCCGGGTCCCGGCGAAACCGGGCGAACCGCATCCGATGCTGCTGCACGCATGGCCCGCCCAGGTCTCGGTGCCGAGGCTCGACCTGCCCGAAATGCGTGAAGCCATCGCGGCAGCAGACGCGGCCCGTTTCCTCGCAGCCCTGACCGGACGCGACATCGATGACACCCTCCAGCAGGTGGGGGCCGGCATACCGATGGCCTTAGAGCACAGGCGCCGGGAAGCCGAACCCGTGGCACTGTCGGTCATCAACCGGCTGACCCGGCGCGGCTGCGCCGGTGACCAGGTGCTCGCCGAGGACCTGCTGGCATCCCTGCGCCGCGTGCCGCTGACCGGCAGGGTGGTTCCCGTGGACCTCGACATGCTCAGCATCATCTTGGAAGGGGACCCCGATCTGTCCACCGGCGGCTACCTCGACCTGCACACCGGGCAGGTGTACGACGAGGCCGCCACTGACCCGATGATCGTCGGGCAGGACACCGCGATCGACGTAGAGGATGAACCGGACCGATGGCTTCGGCTGAACCGCACGGGTTCCGGGAACGGCTGGCAGGACATGGCAGCTTTCGCAGACAGGCAGCACGAGGAAGCCCTCCGAGAGCGACTGGAGCGGGCGATCGAGGGCAAAGGCGCCTTCTTCCGGTTCCGGGAAATCGTCCACGACGAGAACCTCAGCGAACACTGGTACGCCTTCTCTACCGACCGGCAGATGGGCCGTGCTCGCGAATACCTCGCTGACAACGGCATCCACGTGGGCTGACCCGGGCTCGGCCGGTTGATCCCTTCGACGTGCGGACCTACCCATATGAATGGCCACCCGGAAATTCGGGAGGGCTTTACTGTCACGCCAGGGCCAGTGTCGGGTACGGTGAACCCGGCACACTGGACAACATTCAGAGCACCCCTTGGTCGGGGGAGCGGGCAAGGAATCTCATGGCCGGTAACGAGCACACCCGCGGCAAAGAAGTGGATGGTGGCACCCGGCCAGAGGAGCACGACGAGATCAGCGACGCCCTCCAGTGGATGCGCCTGACCTATGCCCTCGACTACGCCGCCCACCCCGACTCCTGGGAACGGCCCGAAGACTACCCGCAGTCATGGAGCATTCGCGCCTACATCGACGCTGACATCCTCGATCCCGACTACGACACCTTCGACGCCGACGCCCAAGGCCGGGTCACCGTCGCCGAAGCCAGCGTCCACCTCGTCCCGGACGTTGGCAGCGTCAACCTCTTCGACACCTTGGACGCCCACAGCGCTGACCTGTCCCGATTCGCCGAAGCGTTCATCGTCGCCGGATCCGAGCCCAGTCAGCTCAGCGTCGAGGGCGAACCGGTCCTAGAAGGCGATTTGATGATCGTGTCCTGGGTGAGCGTCCAGCCGCGGTTCCGTGGGCACCGGGCCGGGCACCAAATATTCAAGGCTATCCTCGGAGCAATCGGCCGCGGTACCGTCGTCACCGTCCTGCACGCGGCACCCGGGCTCAAGGACGATACGGATGAAGGATCCCTGAAACACCGGAGGGAATGCCGCGCCCTTGCCAAGTACTGGGGCGAACTCGGATTCCGGCCACTGGACGGCAACATAATGGTCCTGACCTACGAGGACATGCTCGCCATGCTCGAGGACGAGGACCAGGAGGACACCGATTTCAACCTCGACGAGCTGCGTGATGTGCCGCTAATGCAGCTCTCCCAAGAGCAGCGCGACGCGGTGTTTAGGAACCTCCGAAGCAAACTCGACGAATTGCCCTGACGCCAGGAGTCCAAGGCACAAAGGTGGGACTAGAAGCTGTCCATAGTTGTGGTCAATCCGGGTTATCCACAGCTGGAATTGGGAGCCCTGAGGATAGCTCCCTTCGCAGCAGTAGCGGTGGATAACCCATCAGGATTGTCCCCGAGTGTGGGCAGCGGAACCAATTGTCCAGACGGTTTCTGGACAATTGGGCAACAGGCTGTTGCCCAATTGCGTCCCTGCCCCGCGCAAGCTCCTCAGCGGGGCTGGCTGTCAGATTTGAATCTAAGACAGAAGGGTGGGGGAGTGTAAGAACCGCTCTGAAGACCCTATTCTGACGCCCTTTTTTCTTGCTGCTGACGTCAGGTTGGGGTGTAGCTCAGGCTGACGGGAAGGTCAGAGAACACGCTGGCAGCAGCCGGGGTGCTGGAGGCGTTGGGGTGGAGTTCCTTCGCGTCCTTCGGCGACTGGGTCTGCTGAAATGATTCGGCTAGCTGGTCGTTGCTTGTAAGGCAGCACCCACAACGCCCGCAGAGTTTTCCAAGCTGGCCGGGATAACCGGGGCACGTAGTGACAGGTGTGGCAGATATTCGTTGCTGCATGCCGAAATTCCCCCACCGAGGATGATCAGGTCAGGTGAGAAGAGGAACTCCACATGTGACAGGTACTGTTGCAGGCGATCGGCGTACTCCATCCAGCTAAGGCCTTCATTTTCGCGGGCGATGGCCGATGCCCGGGATTCTGCTTTGCAGCCGTCGATCTCCAAATGGCCCAGCTCGAAATTGGGTACAAGCTTTCCATCAACTATGAGTGCTGATCCGATGCCCGTTCCCAACGTTAGAACCAGGACAACGCCGTGCTTGTCCTTCCCCACGCCGTAATGGGTTTCCGCCATACCCGCTGCGTCCGCGTCATTCACCACGCAAACAGGTCGACCAAGACGTTCCCGCAAGTAAGCCTGAACATCCAGTCCGATCCAGCTGTCGTCCATGTTTGCTGCCGACAAGGCCACTCCATGTTGAACTACCGAGGGGATAGCGACCCCGACAGCAGAGTCGGTATGCCCAAGGCTTTCGGATCCCAGCTCATCGATGAGCCGGGACAGGGTGTCGGCGACTGCATCGACCGTGCTGGAGGCAGGTGTCCGGAGTTGACGGACGCCGCCGACCGGGGTGCCGCTACTCATGCTGATGATTGCACCCTTGATCCACGTCCCGCCGACATCGATTCCTATCCGAAAACCTAGTCCGGACGGCACGTCGGTGATAGCGGTTGAGGATCGTGTCATCACGTTTCCTTTGCATAGTTATGGAGGCATGGCCGAGGCGTTGTTCAGGTATTTCTTCGTGCTGCTCGGGTCGGCGGCATAGCAAGGAGGTGCCTCCCGGCGCCTGGGCGCCGGGAGGCTGGTTTCAGTGCCCGGTACGGCTACGCCTGGAGCCAGACAGTGGTCGCTCCGGGCAGGGAACCCGCCTTGAGTGGCGAACTGGAGACCAGAACCTCACCGGCGGGCAGCTCGACGGTTTCTGTGCCGAAGTTCGTCACCGAGGTCCAGCCGTTGGGGCGCCGGAAGGCCACCACGTCGGTCCGGCCGGTCTCCAGCCATTCCAGCGCTTCGGCGGTCTGCAGCTGCGACCGCAGGGCCAGCGCCCCGCGGTAGAGGGACAGGGTCGAGTCCTCCTGCCCTTCCTGGGCTTCCACCGAGTGGCCAGCGAACCATTCTGGCTGTGGCAAGTGGGCCCCGGCTGTCCCGAAACCGAACGAGGTGCCGGAGGCTGTCCAAGGCAACGGGACGCGGCAGCCGTCGCGGCCAATTTCCACGCCTTTGTTGCGGAAGAAGGCCGGGTCCTGGCGCTCTGCGTCGGGAATTTCGCTGCCGACTTCCTGCAGGCCCAGTTCCTCACCCTGGTACAGATACGCGGAGCCTGGAAGGGCGAACATCAGCAACGATGCGGCGCGGGCACGGCGCAGGCCCAGTTCGACGTCGACGTCCTCCTGCTTGCCGCCGGCGAGAAGCCACTGCTTGCCGGCCTCGCCCGCCATGATTTCGCCATCGGCCGAAGGTCCGGACACGGGAAGCCCGTAGCGGGTGGCGTGCCGGACGACGTCGTGGTTGGAGAACACCCACGTGGAGGAAGCGCCGGAGGCCTCAGCCTCGGCGAGGTTCTTGGTGATGATCTTCCGGAACTGGGCACCGTCAAAGTCTGCCTGCAGCAGGTCGAAATTGAAGGCCTGGCCCAACCCCTCCGGGCTGGCGTAGCGGGCGCGGCGGTCCGCGTGCACCCAGGCTTCGGCAACGGCAGTGCGCGGCGGATTGTATTCATTGAAGACCTTGCGCCACTCGGCGTAGATCTCGTGGACTTCGTCGCGGTCCCAGTAGGGATGCGAACCGGCAAGGTAGAGCGCCTCGCCCTGGGCTTCAAGGTCTGCCTTCGTGGGCAGGGACTCTTCGAGGTTCTTGGTCAGGGCGTGGGCGACGTCGATGCGGAAGCCGTCCACACCCCGGTCGGACCAGAAGCGCAGCGTCGTCAGGAAGTCTTCGCGGACCTCGGGGTGGTCCCAGTTGAAGTCCGGCTGTTCCTTGGCGAAGATGTGCATGTACCACTGACCCGGGGTTCCGTCGGGTTCTGTGATGCGTTCCCATGCGGGACCCCCGAACACGGAGTCCCAGTCCGACGGCGGCAGCTCACCGTTTTCGCCCAAGCCGTCACGGAAGATGTAGCGGTCGCGCGCCGGGGAACCCTTGGGCGAGGCGAGGGCTTCCTGGAACCACTCGTGGCGGTTCGAGGAGTGGTTGGGCACGATGTCCACGATCAGCTTGATGCCCGAGGCGTGCAGGGCAGCAGCCATCTCGTTGAAGTCCTCCAGCGTGCCGAGCCGCGGATCAACGTTACGGTAGTCGTCCACGTCATAGCCGCCGTCAGCGAGGGCTGAAGGGTAGAACGGGCTCAGCCAGACCGCATCAATGCCCAGGTCCTTCAGATAGGGGACCTTGGCGGTGATGCCGTTGATGTCACCAATGCCGTCACCGTTGGAGTCAGAGAAACTGCGGGGGTAGATCTGGTAGACCGAGGCCTGGCGCCACCAGTTGGGGTCGCTCATGCGCTCGGATTTTGAGGTGTTTGCCGGAGTGGCGATGGTGGACAACGGAATGATCCTTTTTCTTATTGTTGTGCGTTGTTGCTAGTGATTTGGTCTGGTTATTTCACGGCCCTGCGTATTACTCCGGAAAGGTCGCACACACCGTGGGGCCGCTTCCAACCCATCCCATGCCGTCTTCGGCCGGCGGCTGGATGTGGCCCCACGGTGCGTTTTGAAGGAGCGGGCCTAGCTCACCGTGACTACCGGTGGCTAGGGCCGTCGGCTACTGGGTTCCGGACACCGCACTGAGCACGTGCGTGGCATTGTCGTATCGGAAAGTAACGGAACCGCCTGGGTGGTCCAGCACGATGTTTGAGCCATTACGTACCCCGTCTGCGCCGTAATTTTCATCCCAATTGCCGTTGAGCGCGGCCTTATAGTCGTACCGCCCGGCTGGCAGGTCCACGGTGAGCCGCCAGATGTTGTCAGCGGGGTCCAGCGTGAGCATCGCCTGCTGGCAGGACGGCTGCCACTGTTGTGCGCATCCCATAGCCTGATTCATGGAACCGGCGACTGTTACGGAGTTCGGTTGCGGCATTTCACCCGCGGTGTGGGTCCAGACTTGGCTGACCACGTTGAAACCGGGCCCGATCATGGATGCGCGGTACTGCACCTTGGTGCCCCGCGCCAGAGCCGATACGTCGTCGGTTGCCGAGTATGCGGGTGACGAGTCGTCCGTGCCGACATTGGTCCAGGACGTGCCGCCATCGACACTGCGTTCGAAGGACACTGCGTAGCTGGCTTTTTCCGGATCGGTGGTGGCGTTGAGCTCCACCTTGCCCGGAATGCTGCCGCCCTCTACGGGTTTCTTTAGGGTCAGGATTGGGGCCGGCACGTTGGCCGAACGTGTCGGGCTGGTGGCGGTGTGCCCGCCGTTGTCCAGCACGGTGGCGCGATACTCCAAGGGCGTTCCGGCATCCAGCGCCGCGACGTCGTGGAACACCTGGAAGGGGGCGGTGTCATCGGTGCCGATGGGCTGCCAGTTTCCGCCTGCCATTTTCGTCTCAAAGGTGACCTCGTAGAACGAAGAACCGTCGACGTCGGCGCTTACCTTAAGACGGCCGTTGTCACCGGGGGCGGCTGCCGGCTCCTGGAGGACGACGGCGGGCGCCGCTTTGGAGTGCGGGATCCGGCCGGAGGACTGGTACACAATCGCGGAGAGCGGGGGGACTGTGACGGTGAGCTTGCCGTCAGCGGACGTCTTGGCTTCGTCCGCGCCTTCCCCGTAAATCCGGGTGTAGTTGCGCTTGGCGATGTAGGTTGGCACCTCTGCGGTCTGCGCCTGTTCACTGTTGTTCAGCGCAACGACGTATTCGCGCTGGTCTTCGGTGTCGGTGCGGGAGAAGGCATAAATGCCGGGTCCCTCAGAGGCGTAGCGGTGCTGGTGGGCGCCGTCGCGCAGGGCAGGGTGGTCCTTGGTCAGGGTGGCGAGTTGACTGATCTTTGAATAGAGCGGGTGGCTGGTGTTGAAGTTGTCCGTGGCGTGGGTGGCGTCGGTTCCCAGCAGGTCGTCGTCGAGGTATTCCGGCACCTGGCTGGCGAAGAGTGTCTGCCGTGAGTCCTGGTCGGCGCCGGGGCCGGTGAAGCCCTGTTCGTCGCCGTAGTAGATCACGGGGTTGCCGCGGGAGAAGTACATCAGCTCGTGGGCCAGTTGATCGCGGGTCACCTGCTCGGCGTCCGTTGCCCCGGGGTTGTCTGCGGCGATGAAGCTGCCGATGCGGCCCATGTCGTGGTTGCCCAGGAAGGTGGGCAGTTGGTAGACGTTTGAGTCAGCATCGGTGTACCAGTCATCTCCCGCGAAGAAGGTCTCAAGTGTCCTGGTGTCCCCGCTTTTGGAAGCGAAGTTGCGGGCAGCGTCCTGGAATGGAAAGTCCAGCACGGCCTGCATCTGGTTACGCGTCGTGTACTGCGAGGTAAAGCTCTTGCTGGTGTCGTAGACCTCACCGAACATGAAGAACTCGTCCTTGCCCTGTTCCTTCGCGTAGCTAAGAACCTCCGGGCCGAACTGCTGCCAGAATTCGTTGTTGACGTGCCTCATGGTGTCAATGCGGAAACCGTCCACGCCGAAGTCCTTGATCCAGGACTTATAGATGTCCTCCATGCCCTTCACTACCGTAGGGTGCTCGGTGAAAAGGTCATCCAGGCCGAAGAAGTCGCCGTACTCACCGTTCTCACCTGAGAAGGTGGTGTCGCCTCGGTTGTGGTAAAGCGTGGGGTCGTTCAGCCAGCCAGGGACCCTCAGGTTCTCCTCGCCGGGCTCCAGTACCGGCTTGTAGGGGAAGGAGGTGTTGGCATCCAGGTCCGGGAAGGTGTCGGTGCCGGCGTAGTCGCGGTCATCAAATGGAACGCCGGCCGCTGTCTTGTAGGGCACAGCGTCCTTGGAAACGTAGTTATTGCCGTCCTCTTGGTAGCTGATGACGTCGGCGGTGTGGTTGGTGATGATGTCGAAGTAGACTTTCATGCCACGTGAGTGGGCCTCATCGATGAGGGCCTTCAGTTCGGCGTTGGTGCCCAGGTGGGGATCGATCTGTGTGAAGTCCGTGATCCAGTAGCCGTGATAGCCCGCCGAGTTCCCTTCCGGGTTGACGGCCTGGTTCTTGAAGCTGGGGGTCAGCCAGATAGATGTGGTGCCCAGGCCCTGAATGTAATCGATCTTCTCCAGCAGGCCGGCAAGATCCCCGCCGTTGAAGAATCCCTTCTTGGTCGGATCAAAACCGGACACTTTGGGATCCGAGCCCAGGCCGCCCTGGTCGTTGCCTGTGCTGCCGTTACTGAACCGGTCCGCCATCACGAAGTAAAAATTTTCGTCGGTGACCGGGGCGCGGAGCGAATGAAGAGCGGAAACAGAGGCTGGGTCCTTGGGACCTTTGGGGCCCGGGACGGCGTTTGCCGGAACACCGGTGGACACTGCGACCGCCGCTGCGAGCAGACATGCCGCTGTGGAACTTAGGCCGGCCGCGCGGAGCCGGGTAGAGGTGCGCAGCGATGTTCGTGTTCGGTCGGGTGGGGGTGCGCTGGTTGGGGTTCGGAGTATCAAGGCTGACAACCTTTCTGGTAAGCGGCGCTGCTTTGGAGGCCGGGCACAAGGGCATGACGTGAATAGCCGTGTGTGGCAGGTATGCCGGTTCACAGGCAGCGGACAGGAGCTGGGGACCATAAATTTTCGTTGACGCTTCCGATGACTGGACTTGCCGCTGAAGCGTACTTACTCATAGTTAGGCAAGGAAGATTTCGGTCAGTGCTCCCATCAGGTCGGATTCCAGGTCCATGGACTGAAGGTGGCTGATCAGCAGGGAGGGCTCGGGACACTGCTGGATTTTTCTGAAAATGCTGTCTTTAAGGTGGAAGTCGATCTGGGCGTCTGTGAGAAGTTCAAGCGCGCGGGTGGGGGCGTTATTCATCGCCAGATTCATGCCGCTCTCAAAGGTGAGTTGGAGTCCGTCTTCGGTAGCGACGTTCTCCACGCTGATTGTGGTGGTGTTGGTGGCGTGGTTGATCGTGAGTGTGTACTTCATGGGCCGTCCTGAGCTGGTGACGGCGACATTTTCCGGCGCAGCGAAGCCTGTGAACGACAGGTCATAGTTCCGCTGTGCCGGGAGCGCTGAAGTGTGGCCAACCGCAGGGTAGACGGTGAAAGTCCCGGCTACCCAGTCCAGCTCCATGCTGGTGCGGGCCGGTTTCCGGGATGAAGTTTCTTCTGTTTCGTCGTCTTCGATCAAGTCAAACGACCCCGAGGCTCCGGCGAAGATCCGAAGTTCAAGGCTCGTGGGGTTGGCTGTTCCGTTGCTGGCTTCGCTTCGCTCCGTGAGAGGGATGATGGCACCGGCCGGGGCCAGGGCGGGAATGTGCTCCGGGCGGCGGTAAATGTACACGGTCCGGTCGCCGCGGTAGATCATGCCCGTGAAGAAATCGATCCAGGTCCCTTCGGGCAGCCAGGCCTTGGTCTTGCCAAGGTTCAGGGCAGTGTTCTGCGGCGAGGTGATCGGGCAGATCATGAGCTGCGTGCCGAACAGGTACTGGTTGGGCACCTCATAGGCTGCTTGGTTGTCCGGGTGTTCGTAGTACATCGGCTGGATCAGTGGCAGCCCGTCGTGCGAGGCGCGGTGATTCATGGTGTGCAGGTACGGTACGAGCCGGTGGCGGAGCCGGAGGTAGTCCTTCATGATCTCTCCCGCGCCCGTGCGGAAGCGCCAGGGCTCTTTGCCGGTGAAGGGGCTTGCGGAGCTGTGCAACCGCATGAGGGGTGAGAATACGCCGAATTGGGTCCATCGGACGGCGAGGTCGTCGTCCTTGTATCCGCCCATGTGCCCGCCGATGTCGTGGCTCCACCATCCGTAGCCAATGTTCGAGGCGGTGGCGGTGAAGTAGGGCTGGAAATCCAGGGATTCCCAGGTCACGATGGTGTCGCCGGAGAATCCGACGGGGTAGCGGTGGCTGCCGGGCCCGGCGTACCGGGAGAAGGTCAGAGGGCGTTTGCCGTCACGGGCGCTGTCAAGGAAGTGCAGGTGGTTCAGCACCCAGAGCGGGTCAAGGCCCGGCACTTTGGAGTGGCTTCCGGATTGCCAGTCCAGCCACCAGAAGTCCACGCCGCGCTCTTCCAGCGGGTGGTGGAGTTCCTCGAAGTAGGCCTTGAGGAACTCTGGATCGGTGACGTCGAAAACGATGGGGTGTTCTTCCGCCGGATCCAGGCCGAGGGAGCGGGCGGCCGCGGCGTAGGCGTCTTCGTGGGCTCGGACGCCGTCGGCAGGGTGGACGTTCAGGGTCAGCCGCAGGCCGTTTTCGTGCAGCCAGTGCGTGAATTGGTCCGGGTCCGGGAATAGGTCCGTGTTCCAGGTGTAGCCGGTCCAGCCACTTCCGTATTTCGGGTCGATGTCCACGTGGTGCCAGTCCATGTCCAGGACGGCGACCGAGAAGGGGATGTCCTCGATTTTGAAACGGGTGATGAGTTCTTTGTATTCGGCGGCTGTGTACCTGTAGTAGCGGCTCCACCAGTTCCCGAGGGCGAACCTGGGGATCATCGGGGTGTTCCCGGTCAGGCGGTAGAAGTCCTGCAGGCAGTCTCGGTAGCTGCGACCGTAGCCAAAGAAGTACAGGTCCTGTCCCTGCCCGGGCCTGGGTGAGAACCAGCCGTCGTCTTCGAGCAGCAGGGTGGCGCTGTCGTCGAGGACGGCGTAGCCGTTGCGGGACATCAGTCCCGGTTCCAGGGGCACGGCGCCATTGGCGTTGTCCAGGGTTCTGGCGGTTCCGCCGAGGTTTTCGCCGGTCTCCGAGTACCGCCAGAGGCTGTGGTAGGCGCTGAGGTTGCCCCTGACCTGGATGGTGAGGCCGTTCGGTGAAAAGGGCTTCTTGTCATAGGTCAGGTGCAGGTGCTCGGTGAGGATTTGCAGGTGGCCTGCTTCGTCGATGACCCGGAATTCGGGCTGGTCGAACCGGCGGTTCAGCGCCATTTGGGAGGCGCGGTCTTCGAAGGAGCCGTCCTCGTTGTATTCCATCCGGATCATTCGGGAGGTCAGGACGGTAAACCGGTATCGGTCACCGCGAATGACGGACGTTTCCGCCGCGGCCGGATCGGTTGCAAGCCGCAGATGAGGTGCGAGGCGTTGGGCGTCGAGGTGGGTTTTTTCAGATGTAAGAGTCACGGTGTTGGCCTTTGACAGTGTTCTTGTTCCGCCGCGTCCCGCTGGTTTCCGGGCACGGCAGGATACGGGCCGGGGTGAATGGCAGAAGCGGAGATGGAAAGGTGGGTGTTCGTTCAGCCCTTGACGGAGCCGGAGGTCGCGCCGGCCACGAGGTAGCGCTGCAGGCCCAGGTACATGACCAGGACGGGCAATGAAGCCAGCAGTGCTCCGGCGGAGAAGACGCCGAAGTTGGTGTTGCGCTGTCCGTCGATCAGGCCGAAGAGTCCGACGGCGAGGGTCTTGGACTCGTTGGCGGTAAGGAAGACTGAGGAGAGGAGGACTTCCCCGTAGGTGCCGACGAAGGTCAGCAGCGCGATGGTGGCCAGGATGGGTTTGACCAGTGGCAGGACGATGAGGAAGAACGTTTGGGCGTGGGAGGCGCCGTCGATCCTGGCGGCTTCGTCCAGTTCCCGGGGCACGGTGTCGTAGTAGCCCTTCAGGAGCCAGACGTTGCCTCCGAGGACGCCGCCGAGGTAGGCAAGGATCAGTCCCCAGGAGGAGTTCAGGCCCAGTGCCGGGAAGATGTCTCCGATCTGGACGAACATCAAGTACAGCGCAATGAGTGCGAGCAGGGAAGGGAACATCTGCAGCAGGAGCAGTCCCAGCAGGAACTGGTGTCTGCCGCGGAAACGCAGGCGGGAGAAGGCGAAGGCTGCGGCGCCGGAAATCAGAACCGTGGCCACGGTGGCGCTGACGGCGACGACCATGGAGTTGATGAACCAACTGCCAAACTCGAGGCCGGGGGTGGCGAAGAGTTTGGTGAAGTTTTCCGTGGAGGCCGCGGTGGGGATGACGGAGGTGCTTTGGAGGGTGCCAAGCGGGTTCAGGGCTGCGGAGATGATGAACAGGATCGGGAAGACTGCGAAGAGCAGGGCCAGGAGCGCGACGAGGTAGCGCCATCCGTCGCGCTGCCACCAGGATCCGTGGATCCCGGGTCCGGTCCGGCGTTTGGGCGTTTCGGGTCCGGCGGCGGGCGTGGGCAGGGAGGTATTCAGGGTGGTCATTGGCTGTTTTCCTCCAGTGCCTGAGTACGGCGGAAGGTGGAGACGGACATGAGGGCGACGATGATGAAGATGAAGATCGAGATCGCCGCGGCGAAGCCGAACTGTGCTCCGCCCCCGCCGAAGGCGAGCCGGTAGGTGTAGCTGATCAGCAGGTCAGT
>Ga0308169_10001191_pt1 | contig 31400 bp, 30 predicted proteins | sample PhyBR1_2_FD_202139 | JGI IMG/M metagenome (GOLD analysis project Ga0308169, IMG submission 202139) | Phyllosphere microbial communities from UC Gill Tract Community Farm, Albany, California, United States - DLSLSB.R1 | ecosystem: Host-associated > Plants > Phyllosphere > Unclassified | place...
CCTAACCCTAACCCTAACCCTAACCCTAACCCTAACCCTAACCCTAACCCTAACCCTAACCCTAACCCTAACCTAACCCTAACCCTAACCCTAAGGAGGGGGCGAGGAGAGGGTAGGCTACTTTGTGGCAGTCGACGGGCAGCTGCATGGGGTTTGAACCCTTGCTAGCGGGCCGTGTGCTGTGCCACGCGCGGTCCGTCCCCTGGCAGAGTGCGCGGTGCTGGCGAGAGGGCGATGTCGAGGCGGGAGCGATGAGGCCGAGGGCGAGATGGCGACGGCGTGGGGCGTGGCGCGGCTGGAGCGAGTGCGTTTGGGGGAGCGTGTGGGTTAGCAGCAAGTGCTCGACTGGCTCAGCGGGGGAGCGCGCGGTGCGAGAGGGCGACAGCGAGGCGAGGCGGACGAGTCGCTCCTCGTCTCGCTCTCGTACCGACCACCGCAGCGTGCGAGCGAGCGAGCTCAGCTGCGCCCCAGAGCCACTCTGTAACCTCTGGGCACCACTCGAGTCGCGCCAGCCTTGGCCACTGCGACCCTCGCCTCGAGCCCATGGCCAACTCGCCCGCTCACGCGACAAAGGACGAGCCGGTGCTCGGCTACGTCCTGCCAGGCCACGCGACGGTGCCCGTCAAGCAGGACAACACCCTCGCCGACTCGACCGGCCGCACCGTCTGGCTCGGAGCCCAGGTCCTCTCGGTCTACCTCGCCGACCTCCTCTCGGCCTCGTCCACCTCGTGCGCTCGCTCGACCCAGCGCGCCATCGACCTCGGCAGCGGCACAGGCCTCGTCGCTCTCTCGCTCGCCGCCCTCGGGTACCGCACCCTCGCGACCGACTTGCCCGCCCTCGTCGACGGCGTCCTCGGCGCCAACTGCTCGTCCTCGGCCGCCTCGACTCTCCCCGGCGCGCTCGTCGCCGCCCCTCTCGACTGGTTCGACTCGACCCTGCACTTCCCTCCTGCCCCTCACGCCCCGCCCTTCGACCTCGTCACCACCGCCGACACGGTCTACGACCCGGCGCTCTCGGCCCCGCTCCTGCGCACCCTCGCCCGCCTCTCCCTCCTCGGCCGCCCTCCCTTGTCGCCCGCCCCCGTCTACCTCGCCCTCGAGCGCCGCGATCCGCTCCTCGTCGACTCGTTCCTCGCCTCGGCCCGCGACGACCACGGCTTCAAGCTCGCTCGGGTCGACCACGCCCGCCTCAAGCGCCTCGTCGAGCGCACAGTGGCCGAGGGCGGCACCCTCGCGTGGCAGGACGAGGCCGACTGGGACGGCATCGAGGTGTGGAAGCTCAGGCTCGGGCGGGATGCGCTCGCGCGAGCAAAGCAGGCGGCGAGGGAGGGCCCGAGCGCAGCGAGGGAGGGCTTGGACAACCGGTCCCTCGACAAAACGTGAGCGTAGAGCAGGTGCAACGAGATTAAACACTATGGCCTCCTCGCTCGACCCGAGAGACTCTAGCTTTCGCCCGCGAGCCGTCGTCGCCGAAGCGCTTTTCGCCCTGAGCTGGCGCTCTGCTCGTTCGAGCGCTCTCCAAAGAGCGCAGGCTCATGCGAGACAACAAGAACGGAGTTGCAGATGCAGAGAGACAAGCAATGGATGAGAGGGCACGCTACAAGACGAGCTCCTCGCCGAACTGAGCCAAGTCGACGACGCGCAGCTCTCCCCTCCTGCGACCGTCCCGAGTCACCTTGATCTGCTGCTCGCCAACCCACAGGCTCGAGATGCCGTGCGTGAAGGCGTACACCTCGACGTCCCACCCTCGGTCGAGCGCGCGCCGCACGCACCCGAGGAACCCGCCCGGGTTGTACTCGCTCGAGTTGGCGTCGCCCGTGACGATCACGAGCGCCGGGCGGGTGCGAGGCTCGAGGAGCCGCGGCGCAAATACGGGCGTGAGGGTGGTCCCTTGTGCGGGCCGGGAGGGCGGGCGAGGGGCCGAGGCGGGCTTGGGCGCGGCCGGCGTGAACTTGCTCGCGCCGGACGTAGGCCTCGGCGCGGGCGCTTCGCCGGTCGAGGCGGCGTCGGGCGTGGCGACGATGGGCTTGGCGGGCTGCACCGTGCCGGAGAGGAAGCCCTGCGAGGGGAGGAAGCGCGACTTGGCCGGCGCGACGACGGGCGCCTCGGTCGGCACGCCAGCTGCGCCCGAAACGGCCGGCGCGGGCGGGTCCAGAGACGGTGCCATTTCGAGCGCAGGAGGAGGTGCGGCGACGTTGAGAGCCGTACGATCGCCGCCTGGCGCGGGCGATGAAGCCGAAGGGTCGGCTGCGCTCGCGGCCGTCGCAGCATCGTGCTCGCTCGACTCGGCGTTCGAGGCGGCCGTGCTGGCCTGCGAAGGCTGCATCGTGACGTCCTGCTCGACCTCGACGTGCTGCTCGTGCTCGTCGTGCTCGAGCGCGTCGGCCTCGGGCGGCCGCGCCGGCTGCGCGTCCTCCTCCTCCGAGCCGCCCATCTCGACGTCCCCGCCGGCCTCGGCCGCGTCGACCACAGCCGCGGCGGGTGCAGGAATCGAGAGCGCGACGGGAGCGACCGAGTCGGCCGATACCGCGGTCGAGCTCTTCTCGAGGCGCGACGGTGTGCTCGCTGACGAGAGGTCGGACGGGACGGGGCACGCCGCGGCTGCGGCGGCGGGCGCCGCTCCAGCGGCGTCGCCGTCGAGGGGTGCCGAGGCTGCGGAAGGCGGTGCGGCGGCGGCGGCGAAACGAGGCGAGGGCGGCGGGAGCGGGTCGGGCGTGTAGTCGAGGAGCGTCTCGAGGATCTTGAGGTGGACGAGCTCGTCGACGGCCTGCGCGCGGAGCGAGAGGCACCGATGGTCAGCTTGCTCGGCTCTCGAGCGGAAGCCGAGTCGAGCAGGCCGGCAGCGAGGGGAGACGACGCACCTGTTCCTTGAAGTGCTTGACGCTCGAGTTCTGCTGCTGCGCGAGGACGGGCTGCTGCGGCTGCTGCTGCTTGACCTTGCCGTTCTTGCCCCGCTTCTTGCCCTGCGGCGGCGGCGGCGGCGGCGGCGCGGCCTGGGTGACCTGGGCGAGGGTCGCAGCCGACGCGGACGGCTCGGTGCGGGGCACACGTTGAAGCAGAGAGATCTCGTAGCCCTGCGCGCAGTGTGAGCAGTCAGTACACAGCGAGAAAGAGAGGATGAGAGCAGGGAACGAGGAAAGGGACGCACCCACTCGACCGCCGGCTCGAGCGTCTGCCACAGGGTCGAGCTGCCGACGAGGATGCGGCGCTCGACCTTGCGGCCGCGCTCGATGAGCGCAAAAAGGGCGCGATAGTCGAGGCAGACCTTCTTGCCGCCGATCGTGACGACCTTGACCTGCTTGACCTTGCTCGCCGCGGGGTCCTTGCCCGTGACGCCGCCCTTCCCGCCGTACGACTTGTTGAGCACCTTGACGTCGGGACGAGCGCGCACCCAGTTGAGGAACGAGTACAGGACGTTCGAGTTGTCGATGAAGACGTCGACCCGAGGGCGCAGGTCCTTGGCGGCGTCGACCGGCTCGGGCGGGGCGGGGAAGACGGCCTTGCCGAGCTTGAGCGCCGGCGGGCCAGGCCAGAAGCCGTGCGTGCACGCCTCGTTCGGCGGCGGGAGGTTGCGGCCGGGGAGGACGGCGTGGTGCGGGACGGACCAGATGGCCGGGTCGGCCGCAGCCTCGACCGACTCGAAGTCGCCGAACGCCGTGTAGACCTTGGGCGGGAGGCGCCCGAGCTTCTCCTCGCGCGTGAGGGGGAGCTGACCGGGCGGCTTGGTCGGCTTGACGTTCTTGCTGCGCGGCTTGTAGGCCGCCGACGAGTATGCACCCAGCGACGACGACGCGCTCGCCGCGCTCGCCGGCCGCTCGTACACCGCCTTTGCGGCCGCCGCCTGGGCGTGCGCAGCTGCAGCTTGCACCGAGGACGAGACGTCGGTCGAGACGGTCGAGACGGGCTGGCGGCGGATGTAGACGCCCTTTTCCGAGGCAGGAGCCGCACCCGAGGGGTCGACGAGGGCGACAGGCGGTTTGCTGCGCGCGCGTTCGAGGCGTCAGCTGGCTGCAGCACGCACAGCAAGAAATCGAGGAGAGAGAGAGGGACGCACGCGAGCGGCGAGGGCTTGTAGGACAGCTTGGGCGGCTTGTTGTGAAGGGCGAGGTCGGCCGGCGCGGCGGCGAGCGGGGTCGACGACAGGTCCAACTTGGCGCTCGCCGGGCCGTCGGGCCCGGCACGTTGACCATGCGCCGCCTTGGTCGCCGCAGCCGGGAACGAGATGGCGCCGCCGGCGCGGCGCGACGGATCGGCGAGGAGCTCGGCGGGCAGGTCGGCGAAGCTCATGTCCATGTCGACCGTGCGGTCGGCCTCGCCGTCGTTCTCGCCTGCGCCGCCGAGCCCGGCCGCCGTACCGAGGCCCGAGTAGGTGACCTCGCCGCCGCCATCCGGGAGCGCGAGCTGCACCTGGCCGGCGGCGCCGCCGACAGGCACGGCGAGTTGCGCAGGGCCGGCGCCGACGAAGAGGGTCGAGGTGGCGTTCTCGTCGACGGCGGGATGCGCTACGCCTGGCGGATGAGCACGGTCCGAGGAGAGAGCGAGAGCGGGTGACGCAGACGAGTGCGGCGTGGCGGCGTCGTCGTCCTCGTCGCTGGGCAGCTCGCCCTCCTCGCGCTCGCTGTCCTCGCCTACAAGACTTCGAGCGCGCAGGAGCAGTTCTGGACCGGTCGCGGCCGGAGAGGACGGCGCGGGTGCGGTGAGCACGCTCGAGAGGCGAGACGGGGTCGAGGTCGAGAAGGCGTGGCTCGCGAGGGCGGCGGCGCGATGGGGCGCACGCTCGGCGGACGAGGCTGGAGCGTCGACGAGGTCAGCGTGCGAGGACGCCTCGGGCGAGAGAGGCGGCGAGGGCGACAGGCGCACGCGCTTGGAGGGCGACGGCCCCTCGTCGCTGTCGTCGACGAGCCCGGTCGGGTCGAGCGAGACGGCGCGGGACGACGCAGCGTCGCTGTCCTCGCCGTGCACCGGGCCGACCGAGCCGATGCGCCTGCGCTTCCTGCGCTGGGCGTGCGCAGCGTGCTCGAGCGAGTCGTCCGGGATGGCGTCGTCCTCGCCGTCCGTCTCGTCGTCGCCCTCGCCCTCGCCCTCGGACGCCGAGCCGAGATCAAAGGCGAGGCTGGCGTCGTTGAGCGCCGGGTCGTCCTCGTCCTCGTCGTCGACCTGCTCCTGGACCGCCTCCTCGAGGTCGAGAATTGCGTCCGAGTCGACGCCGTCGTCGTCGGGCTGTAGCTCGTGCGCCTGGGCGCCGCGATCCTCGCCGTCGCTGTTGTCGTCGCTCGACGAGGCCGAGTGCGCGCGGAACAAGGGCGCGCCGACGCGGCGGCTCCCCTTGGACCGCCTCGGACCTACGAGCGCGCTCGCGACCCGAGCCTCGTCCTCGCTGTCGGTCCCGTCGAGCTCGTCGTCGCCGTTGCTCGACCCGGCCTCGCTGCTGCTCGAGCTCGACGGCGCCGGGTCGGACGTGATGACGAGCACGTCGACGCCGTCGTCCCGGTCGGGCTTGATCGCGCTCGACGGCGGCGGGAAGGCGACAAAGTCGTGGGCGGCCGAGATCGGTGTCACCATGCTCGACGTACGCAGTGCGGCGAGGACGGCCGAGCGGGGCTTGGGCGAGACGGGCGCGACGACGGGAGGGACAGGTGCGGGAGGGGACGGTGCGCGAGGTGGCGGCGGCGACGGCGATGGCTGTGCGCACAAGGTCGGCGGGGGAGGAGGAGGTGCTGGTGTCGGAGGCGCGCGACTCGGGGCGGCGACGGGTGCGGGTGGTCTTGGGCGGGCCGCAGAGGAAGGCTCATCGGGCGCCGAGATGGCCGGCGCGGCGGCGGGCTCGGGCGAGCGCGACGTGGGCGGAGCCCGCTCCAAGGAGACGCCTGCCGATGCAGGGGCGACGTAAGGGGCGGGCGGAGGTGGCGGAGGAGGACGAGGTCGAGCCGAGGAGCGCGCGCGAGGCTCGGACGGCGAGGGCGGAGCGGCGAGGGGTGGGGAGGCGGCCGTTTGCGGCGAGGGGAAGTCGCGTCGGTGACTCGCCGGGTGGTACGGGTCGGCTGCTGGAGGTTGCTGCAGGCGGGCGTAGGGTTGCGGGCTCTCGGGCGGGTAGTAGGTGGGGGGTGTCGAGCGCGAGGGAGGGTAGGCGGCGGGAGGCATTGCCGGCGGCGGCTGGCCGTATGCGGCGCGCTCCGGGTAGTCGTACGGTGCTGGAGGTGCTGCGAGCGCCGGGCAAGGCGTCAGTGCTGCTGATCGGGGCACGTGCGAGAGCGCGGAAGGGAGGGAGAGAGAGAGGGGGGCAGCGCACGCCACGAGGGGTGACCCGGGCCCGGTCCGCCTTGGGGAGGGGCCGCAGTGTAGTAGTCGACGGGCTGGCGAGCTGGCGGGTAGCCGTACGCGGTCGGGGGCGGGCCATACGGAGCGAGCCGGTGGTCGAAGGACGACGACGAGGCGGGGGGCGGCAACCCGGCGTGGGGGTCGTCGTGGCCGTGCTGAGGGTAGTGCGATGGGTACTGCAGTGGGTACGGCGGGTAGGGCTGCGCGGCTGGAGGCTGAGGCGGGTGCTGGTGGGCGAGGTAGTTGGACGAGGGCTGGAAGCGGGCTGCGCCAGTCGGACGAGGGGCGGGCGCGGGCTGGCTGGCCTGCGCTGCGGCGATTTCGGCTGCGCGCTTCTCGCGATGCGCACGGCTCCGCTTGCCGCGCGACATGAGGGGCGACGAGGAGGAAGGGAGGAGGCCGAGCCGAGCCGAGGTCGTCTTGGTCCGACGCTCGCTCACCGACCTCAGCCTTGCTGTTGCTGAGCTCGTTGCAGTGTGCAGGACCGTACAACTACACACGCCATCCTCGCAGCGCCGTCGGCCGCCTCGTCGCTCCTCGACCCCGGCTCCGGCACCCCGTCGTCCTCTCGGGTCGACCCGACACCGCCCTGGCCGTGTTCTTGCACAGTGGGTCGCCTATCCAGCTCAGATCAGCCCGAGGGTGCTCCCGCTGAACCGGCCAGCTCCCCGCAGCGTCGCCGTCGAACCCGGTCCTCCTCCCCACCTTCGACCATGTCGGCCAACTTCTACCTCTCGTCGCACGCCAACCAGCACCTCCATCCGCGCGCTGCACTCGTCACCGCCCGCCTCGAAGACTACCGCCTCGCCAACGAGCAGGAACTCGGCTGGATCGAGATCTGGAGCGCGAGCGGTCCGTCCTCTCCTGCTCCTCCTCCACCTCTCGGGCCTCGCCTCACCCTCCCCTGCTGACGCCTGCTCGTACTCGCCCGCAGCGATGCAAAAGATCTGCAAGCGTCTCGGCCTGCGACAGCAAGTCCTCGCCACCGCCATCGTCTTCTTCCGCCGCTTCTACCTGCGCAACTCGTACTGCGAGACGGACCCGGCCCTCGTCGCCGCCGCCTGCTGCTACGTCGCCGCCAAGGCCGAGGAAACGCCCGTCCACGTCAAGAGCGCCGTCGGCGAGGCCAAGGTCGTCTTCAACGGTGCGTCCCGCCCCTCCTCTGTCCGAGCCTCGCTCCTTTGCTCGTCGGCTGACCTCGCTCGCTCGCTGCGCGCAGACATGGGTCTGCACGGCTTCACGTCCGAGAACCATCGCCTCGCAGAGATGGAGTTCTACCTCCTCGAGGAGCTCGACTTTCACCTCATCGTCTTCCACCCTTACCGCGCCCTCGTCCAGTTGTGCGGGCGCGACGGCGGCGCGACCGCCGGCGGTGACGAGGGCAAGGCAAGCCGTGCAGGCATGCTCGAGATGGACGACACGGCGCTGCAGATGGCCTGGTGCGTCTTTCTACTTCCTCCTCGCTCGCTCGTCGTCGTCGACAGCGACTGACCCGGCTTCACCTCGTCGCGCGCGCAGGTTCATCATCAACGACACGTTCCGCTCGTCCCTCTGCCTCGTCCACCCGCCGCACCTGATCGCCGTCGCGGCCGTCTACCTCGCCTTTGCGCTGCACCCGCCCGCATCCGCCTCGAGCCAGATCCTCGCCTCGTCGACCACGCCGGACGACCCGACGGCCAAGCCCTCGACGACGGCCGGCGGCAGCGTCTCGTCGCGCACTCGGCGTCAGTCGACCGACGCTGCGGCGCCGAGCTCGGCGGCAGGCTCGTCCTCGTCGACGCTGACGAGTGGAGGCGCCGTCGGGCCGGGAGGGCACACGGACCCGATCACGTTCCTCGCCTCGCTCCAGGTCGACACGTCGCTCGTGCTCGAGATTGTCCAGGAGATCGTCTCGCTGTACGAGCTGTGGGCGCAGCTCGAGGCGGGCCCGTCGTCGTCGGGCAACGGCTCGAGCGCCGGGCCGGCCGCCGCCGCCATGGGCGTCGGCTCGTCGGCCTCCTCGCGCTCGAGCGCCTCGTCAACGGTCGGCGCGCCCAGCGGGCGCGCACAAGGGCCCGACGAGCGCGTCGTCGCCGTCCTGCGCCGCATGCAGGAGCAGCGCATGCGCGACATCCGCGACGAGCGCACCAAGCTCGCCCAGGCGTCGCAGGCGGCGGGCAGGAGGGCCGGCTGAGCGTCGGCTGCGCGCGGTCGACCAAGCAGGCGTCGAGCCAGGCACGTCGTCGTCCTTGCGCCGTCGTCGCCCGGTGTCCAGCTTGCCGGTGCCGCAGATCTCCGATGGCCCGAACTCTCGTCGCTCGCGCTCGGCTCGACAACCTACTCGTGCGTTCCTTTCTTCTCTTGCGCGCTCTTTCTCTCTCTCTCTCGTTCTTGCCGCCGTGCACCGGTGTTGACGCTGCTCAACTCGTCCCTTGCATGCAGTCACGCTCGACGAGGTCACCTGCACGCCGCACGGGCCTTGACCTCTTCCCGGCCCTCGCGCTCGACGCTCACGAGTTCACCCTGCGGCGACCGCATTCATCCACTCTCGCAGCGGCAGCGAGCAGGTGACTTGCGGCGGTGGAGGCGCAGAGACGGCGCCAAGGCGTGCGGGCGAGAGGTCAGGTGACGAGCCGAGGCAGTTGCGCTCGCGCAGGGGTTGCGGCGGCTCCGCACCAGGCGGTGCTCGCGCGTGACTGTGGGCTGTGGTAGCACGTGCAGCTCTTTGCAATCGATGCGGCGGCTTGTGCGTTCTCGGACTCGGGTTGCGAGCTCGACGACGCGAGCCGGCTCGGAGAGGTCAGCTGAGAGTCGGAGCGACGAGCGAGGGCCGGGTGCTCGTCGCGCACGAGCTGCACGACGCTGGTCTGCTTCCTTGCACTCACTTGCTCGCTCTCTCGCTCTGCACACACCCCGCACCGCACCTACTCCTCGCCCCGACACCCTCGCTCGCCGACGCCCACCATGGTCCGCGCTCCCTCGGCAACTCGCTCTCCTCCGTTCCACTCGACCATCATGGAGAACCCTCCCTTGGTCGGTGCGTCTACCTATCTCTGCAGCTACCGAGCCGCGGTCGAGCAGAGCTGACCCGCCCTTGCCCCTCCCCCCTCCTCCTCCCCCTCCTCCTTCTCTGAACCGCGCGATGAAGGCATCATCGGCGGCTCGGGCCTCTACAAGCTCGACAACCTGCACATTGAGCGCACCGTCAACCCCATTACGGTGCGTCCTGCTCGCTGGAGCCTCTGAGCGGCGAGAGCGCGAGCTGATCTTGTCCTCCCTCCTCCTCCTCCTCTCACCTCGCTCGCCGGATCTCTCACGCAGCCCTGGGGCCCGCCGTCCTCGCCCATCTCGATCGCTTCGCTCGACACGCCCAAAGGCCCGATCAAGCTCGCGTTCCTGGCACGCCACGGCCCGCACCACAACATCCCGCCCTCGGCCGTCCCCGCCCGCGCCAACATTGCCGCGCTCAAGCACCTCGGCGTCAAGGCCATCGTCGGCTTCTCCGCCGTCGGCTCTCTGCGCGAGGAGATCCGCCCGGGCGACATCATCATCCCCGACCAGATCATCGACCGCACCAAGGTGCGCTCCGCCTCCCCCTTGCCACGCCCCTTCCTTGCGCGCGAGCACGAGCTGACCCGCCCGCACCACCGCAGGGTATCCGCCCCTCGACCTACTTCGACACGACCATGGTCGGCCACGCCATGTTCGGCGAGCCGTTCGACGTCGAGCTGCGCCAGTTCATCGTGCCGCTCGTCAAGGAGGCGATCAACTCGTTCCCGGACCACATCAACCCCTCGGACGAGCCGCGCCTGCACGACAAGAAGACGCTCGTCGTCATGGAGGGCCCGCAGTTCTCGACGCGCGCCGAGAGCAACATGTACCGCCAGTGGGGCGGCGACATCATCAACATGAGCGCCGTCCCCGAGTCCAAGTTGGCTCGCGAGGCAGAGCTTGCGTGCGTCGACATCTCCCTCGCTCTTGCCCTCCTTCTCGTCGCTCTCTAAGGGCTCACTGCTGACCCGCACTCACGCCCGCCCGCAGGTACGCCCTCGTGTGCACGTCGACCGACTATGACGCGTGGAGGACCGACGCTGCGCCCGTCACCGTCGAGGAGGTGCTCAAGACGCTCAAGACGAACGCCGCCCTGTCCAAGCACATCACGGCGTCGATCCTTGCCGCCGTGCACGAGGCCGTCGAGTCGAAGCAGGTCGCGACCAAGGCCGAGGGCGGCATGAAGTTCTCGCTCATGACGCCGCACTCCGAGGTCTCGGCCGAGGAGCTCTGGCGCCTCAAGTACGTCCTCCCGGCATACTTTGAGGATGCGACCGACCCGGCGCTCAAGAGGCGCGCCGTGTCCAAGGCGAGGGTGCGTCCCTGTTCCTCTCGCTGCTCCTTCACCGCCGGGTAGGACCCGAAGCTGACCTGCTTTCCTTCTCTCTCGCTCGCCCGCAGAGCATTCGCGACTCGGACGAGGTCCAGGGCACGCACGGCATCCCCGAGGAGGTCGAGCGCGGCCGCAGCCGGGCGTGAGCGCGACGACGGGCAGCGGTTCCCTCTTCTCGAGCCCGTGCATCCTCAGTTCATCGTGCACGGACATTGCAACCAGTTCACTTGACATGGCGTACGCTTCGTCTGCGAGCGAAAGCGCGTTGGCACGAGCGAGAGAGACGGCTACGAGCTCTCGAGGAGGAGGCAGCTGAGAGCTGAGGCGGAGAGGAGCTCTCGCTCGACCTAGAACAGCCGCCGTGCCATGCTGCTCCCGCTAGCGGCCACTCTCGCCCTTCTGAGCACGCTCGTCGCAGCCTTGCCGCCGCACGCCGTCCAGCTTGCTCTCGGCTCGTCGTCGCCGTCTCATCAGCGGCCAGATGTGGGGAGGGGCGAGTACCGCATGGATCCGGTGCGTGGCCGCTCTCTGCGCAGTCTGCAGAGCACTAGCTGACCAGCTGCCTTCTCCCCGCAGAGCTACAGCCCGTACGAGGGCGGCGCCAGCGCTCCCGAGCTCCGCATGCCGACCGGCTTCTCGCGCAACCTCCCCGAGGTGCGTTCCTGCCCCTCTGCTGGCCGCTGCGCAACACCAAAGCTGACTTGAGCCCTCTCTGCAGCGCCGCATCCACTCGCACAACGACTACTGGCGCGACGTGCCCGTCTACACCGCCCTCTCGCACGGCGTCCTCTCGATCGAGGCCGACGTCTGGCTCAACCCGAGGGACAGCGCGCTCTATGTACGCTCAAGCTCTCCTTCTCACCTCGGCGTGCGGCCTCGAGGCTGACCCCGCTTGTACCCAGGTCTCACACAGCGTCGCCGCCCTCACCCGCGCCCGCACCTTCGAGCGGCTCTACGTCTCGCAGCTCGTCGACGTCATCCAGCGCGCCAACGTGCACGATCACGAGAGCGCCTACTTCGACGACGTCGACTACTACAGCCAGGAGAACGAGCGGGAGCAGAGGAGGCCGTGGACAAGGTGCGCTCCTGCTCCTCTCCTCCTGGCCCTCTCCTTTCGCTCATCCTTGTTCTACCTCGCAGCTTCTACGAGGGCAACTTGACGCCCATACAGCTTCTCGTCGACCTGGTGCGTCGTCAACTCGTGTCTCCCTTCTCTCTGCCACTGATTCTCGCCCTCGTCACGCAGAAAACTCGCGGCAACGAGACCTACCACGCCGTCGTGCAAGAACTCGCGCCGTTGCGAGAGCGAGGGTGGCTCACTCGGTGGAATGGAACTCACGTTGTGCCTGGTGCGTCCCTCTCTCTCTGACGACGGGCGCGAGCGAGCTGCTGACGCACGAGCGAGCTGCAGGTCCGGTGCAGGTCCTTCTCACGGGCAACGGCATCAACGCCGACGTGCGCGCTCAAGTCGCAGCATCAAGACGCCGAGACGTCTTCCTCGATGCTCGTGCGTCCTACCTTTGCCCCTCTCGCGCTCGTACCGGGCTCGTGCTGACCCAGCTCTCGACCGCTCGCAGCGCTCCTCAAGCTCGACGAGACGTGGATCGGCATCGACGGCGTCGAGTACGGGTGGAACTCGTCCCTCGCGCCCATGGCGTGCGTGCGCTGCTCCTCGAAGCGCGCGCGAGGAAGCTGACGTCGCCCTTGCTGCGCAGGTCCACCTCCTTCTCCTCGGCAACGTCCTGGACCGGGCGACGCCCGATCGATTCGCTCACCGAGGAGGTTCCCCTCGCCGCACTACTCTCTTCTGCGCAAGCTCGTGCGTGCTCACCGCCCGCTCCACCTCGTCGGCCGCCGCTGATCCTTGCGCCCGACTCGACGCTCGCAGGAGGTTTCGCGACGCGGCTTTGGTCGTCCCCTCGATGGCCGACACACGTGCGCGACCGAGTCTGGGGGACTCTGTACGACCTGTGCGTCGATCTCTCCCTCCTCGGGCCGTGGAAGCGCGCACTGACGCTGTCGAGCGACGGCTAGCGGGACGGATTGGCTCGACGCGGATGACATCGAGGCGGCGGCCGCGTTTTAGCTGCTCTGTATTGCGCACCTTATTTCTTACATCTTGATCTCTGAGCGAGCGAAAAGCAGACGTGCGTGCGAGGGCGATCGGGCTGCATCGAGCGCGACTTGCGAGGTGAGCGAGGCTCGAGCGTACTTGCAACGAGGGCAATCCGTTTCAGCATCTGCTCAGTCTGCGAGAGCATGCAAGCTTGCGCGCGTCGCGCGTCTGCTGGCTCGATTGGTCCATCTACAATGGATTTGCACCCGCGCTGTTGTCGAAGCTAGAGCAGAGCTGGTCGAGCGCGAAGTCTTGCCGCACCTCGCTGTGAAGCTGCTGCGCACGCGAGCGCTCTCGACCCGAAGCAAGCTGCTTTAGGGCTTCTTGCGCTGCTGTGCTCCGGCCGGGGATCTCTGAACGCCGTCGAGCGCAGGAGGACTGAACGTTTCGGCAGGTCGACCTTCGCAAGTTCAGCGAGCAGGTCGAGCACAGCAAAAGCGAGTCTCTCGAGCACTAGACACAGGCAAGGCGCACAGCACTGATCGTTGCACAGGGAACGAGAGCTACAACCAGCTCTACAACAGCCACCGCGACGCTGCCTGCTGTCCCGCTCGGACCGCCTAAGCACGAGGCACACCTCGTCGACCTCACCGCCCTCGTCCGCGCCCTCGACCTCCTGCAGCGCCTCGCGCAACCTTCTGCGGGCTGCCGGGATCCCCCTCCACGCCGGCTGCACCGTCGCCCTGCGCGCTCGAGCTCGCGGGCGCCTTGCGCTTCCCGCCGCCGCCGCCTGCGCTCGCCGACGGGCTCGCCATGTCCCCAGGAGCCGGCCCTTGCCCTAAAGCTTGCCCGGGACCCGGACCTGCGGCACTCGCAGGCCGCCCGCCGGGCGATGCGGCGACCGAGCTGTAGAAGCTGCTCGTCGACGGGTTCTGCAAGGCGGCGGCGACAGGCGCTGCGCCCGGGGTCGGCGGCTGACCCATAGGCGAGTGCGGAAATGGTTGTTGCTGGGACGACGGTGGAGGAGGGCCGCCGGGGGGGAAGGGAGGAGGACGAGGTCGGTCGCCGTACGTGGAGAGGCACTCTGCGGAGAGCGACAAGGTGAGGTCAGCCGGCGCACGCACGAGCCTCGCACCCATGAGAGAAAGAAAGACGGAAGGAGAGAGAGGAAGAACGTACGGAGAGGTCCGACGCCCGACTCGATCGACAGCGCGATGAGCTCTTGCAGTTGGGCGACCGACTCGGCGATCTGCGAGAAGACGACGAGCGAGGGTCACGGTCAGCTCGCCGTACAGAGAAGAGGCGCAGTGTGCTAGACGAAGAGCAGGACGCACCTCAAGACACCGCATGCCGAGGTTCGTGATGCCGAACCCGCCAACCGGGCTGCCCGGCACGCGCACGACTGCGCTCGGCACCTCGCCGTCCTGCTTCGACTGCCGCTGCACGTCGTCCTGCAGCTGCTGCTCCTTCTCCTGCTCCTTCTGCTGCTCCTTCAGCTGCTGGCCGTCTCCACCGTCTGCCGAGCCGTCGCCGCGCCGATCGTCCTCGCCGTCGCCCGCTCCTGCTCGCCCGTCTGCGTCCTGCTCCGTCTTGGCGCTCGCGCTTCTGCGCCGAGTCGTCATGCCGCGTTGCGCCGCCGCCATCGAGGCTGCGCTCGCTTTCCTGCCCCTCGGCGCGCCCGGCTGCTGCTCGTCCGCCTCGTCGGGCCCGCCCGACCGCGGCTCGTGCTTGATCGACGTCGTGAGCGGCGCGCCTGCCGCCGGCAGCATGGTAGAGGCCGGGACGGGCTCCATGGCGCCTCGCGCGACGCTCTCCTCGAACGCCTTGGCGTCAAAGTCGAGGCTCTCGATGCGCAAGCCCGCGCTGCCGCCGCCGAGGTCCTTGAACATGAGGTGGAGCGTGAGGCTGCCGAGGAGGTCGACGCGCGTGCCCTGGGCGAAGCGCGACGTCCACGAGGCGTCCTCGGCTTGGAGGAGGTAGCCGACGTGCACTTGCGGAGGCAGAGGTGCGCCGGCGGGGAGCGGCGACGAGAGCGAGGCCGGGTCGGGCGTCGTGAGGCGGAACTCGCGGACGAAGTGGACCGTGAGGAAGGCCGTGACGACGCCGAGGACGTGGTTGAGGTGCTGGAAGCGAGGGAAGGCCGAGCAGGGGATCTCTGCGCACGTGCGAGAGGCCGGAGTCAGCCAAACGCCGCTCTGAGGCGAGATCCGACGGGTTGACGAGGAGTGGGACGCACCGAAGACCTTGCTCATCTGCGTCGACTTGTCGAACAGGCCGATCTTGATGACGCCCGTCTCGGTAAAGTGCTCGGCGACGACGGTTCTCAAGGCGTCGAGCGGGTTCTCCTTCTGCGCGAGGCGGTCTAGAGGCATCAGCCTCGGCTCTCACCATTGAGAGGAATGGCCGAGAAGAAAGAGAGAGGGAACGGACCTCGAGCGCGAGCATGATGGCGTCGTTGAGCGCCGAGAGCCGAGCGAGCGCCGGTCCAGTCGGTGCCGCCGTCGCGGTGATCGGGCCCGTCCTGCACGGAAGGGGGAGCGTCAGTTACGCTCGACGAGGAACTCAAGAGTAGAGGCTGAGGGACGCACCCGTTGAGGGCGAGATGCGCGGCGAGGAGCGTGTTGGGCTGAGGCGCGATCGACTGGCGCAACATTGGGCGTGGCGGCATCTGCTGGTGCTGAGCGTGTATCGGGTGCATGCCGTTGACGCCGGGTCGCTGCTGCGGCTGCAAGGGCGGCTGGCCCGGCGGCTGCATCTGCGAGGCGGCGTACGGCGACGCGCTCGACGGCGGCGGACCGGCTCCTCCCGGCGTACCGCCGTTCATCGACCCGGGCGGCCGCATGCCCGCCGCCGACGACATGCTGCGGGACGGCGGTCCCGTCTGGGCATGCGCACCGACGGGGAGGAGCGGAGGAGGCCCGCCGGGTTGAGGTTGCGGAGGGTAGGGGAGGGCGGCGTGGGCGATGGGCGAAGAGGGGAGCGAGTTGGCGCTCGACGAGGCGTAGCTGGGATGAGGAGGAGGCTGACGAGGCTGATGACCGGCCGGGAGCGGCGGGGGTTGCGGGAGGTAGTGCGCCGGTGGAGGAGGAGGAGGTTGAGGGAGGTAGGACGAGGGGGGCTGGGGGAGGTACGCCTGCTGCTGCGGCTGCTGGTGGGGATGGTGCTGCTGATGGTGCTGTTGCTGTTGCTGATGCTGCTGCTGCTGCTGCTGGACCCAGGCGGCGTGTTGCGGGTGGGACGGATGCGAGGGTCCGACGACCTGGCCCGGCTGCGGCTGCGGCTGCCCGCCTGCCGCACCGAGCCCGACGATGCGGTGCATGCCCGGCGGGGGCATCATGTGGGCTCCTGGCGCTCCTGGACTCGCGCCTGGAGGCATGCCGTTGACCGCTCGCGGCCCCGGCGCCATGCCCCGCTGCTGCTGCGCCGACGGCGGGAGGCCTTGGGGCGGGGGCTGGCGGGCGTACATTTGGCGTGGCTGCTGCTGCTGCTGCTGCTGCTGGGGCGGGTAGGCGTAGTGCTGCGGCTGGTGGGGTGGTGCGGCGGCGAGGGGAGGTGGGGCGAGTCGGACGAGGCTCGAGTGGGACGGCGTGCGCGCGAGCTGAGGCTGCGTCGGCACTTGTCCGTGCAGTGGGAGCATGCGCAGGCAGCTAGCGCAGTGCCATGCCCGAGTGCGGGAGCGAGCGAGGCGAGGAGGAGGGGCGGCGGCGGGCAGAGAGGGGAGGGGCGCCGGCAGAGCTAAGTGCACTGGTAATGCTGATTAGGAAAACGGCCGCGTCGAATACAAACTCGGCCTTGGCCTCGCCTCGTCGCCCTCCTCCCACCCTCGGCCCGCGCCTCGTCCGCTCTCGCCAGCTTGACGGGACGCCGGTACGATAGCAGAGACCCAGAGCAGCTCGAGCACGGTCTAGTACGCGCACACGAAAGCCCTGCGTCGAGAAAGCCTCGGCCTCGTCCTCCCTCTCGTCTCGTCGCCGCCTCATCGCCCACCCTCGCCCTCGGGCCTCTCTCACCACACGCCGACCTGCGACGACTAGCTCAACCAGCTCGGAAAAGCCCTCTGCACCCGTCACAACCACCAGCGCGCCCTCAAGCCGCCGCCGAGTCGAGCCCCGACCACCTCAGCCCTCGGCCGTCATCTCGCTCGCCCGGCCTACCTCGCCACAGCTCCGCCTAGGTCTCTGCGGTGCGTCCCCACACTCGCCCGAACACCTCTAGCGCCCCAGAGCTGACCCCACCCAGCCCTGCCGTTGCCCGCTCGCAGTCGCCTCGTCCCCGTCGCACGCCCCGGCTCGACGGCCTCTCCAAGCTCTCTCTCCAAGGTAAAGCGAGCTCGCCCTCACGTCCGAAAGCGAGAGAGATGCTGGAAACAGTAAGATGCGTGCAATCAGAGCGTCCTCCTTCTCGTCGAGCGAGCGCTGTCGGAGCTAGGAGGACTCGCTCCCCGCACGGAACCAGCACCATCGCGTCGTTCTCCCGGACTCCGTCGCTGACGCTCGTACTCCTGGGTCGTCCTGCACATCCCCTTGCCTCGCTGCAGCCTCCGCGCATCCGCTCCCCAAGACGCCAAGTTCGTGCTCGACACGAGCCTCGCCAAGCGGCTTCAAGGTCAACTCGGCGCCGACCCTCCCGCCGACGACGACGACAAGATCCTCGTCGACTGCGTCTGCTAGCGCGCCCCGTCCAGCCCATCGTCGCACGTCGCACTCGGCCGTCGATCTTCCTCCCCATCCGCCCTCGGACCACCCTCTCATCTTCGTCCTCCTCAGCATCTCGCTCGCCCTCGTCCAACCCTCATCTCCTCAGCAACCGGCACCGACCATGTCGTTCGACGCCGGATTCGACGACGTGCTCGACATGAGCTCATACGCCGCCGACGAGACGACCGGCCTCGACGACAACGCCTTCGTCGACCACTCGATGGCCCAGTTCCCCGCCCACTCGTCCGTCGAGCCCTCGTTCCCGCACGTTCGTAGCGCGAGCGCTCGCACGCCGTCGCCGTTCGCGACCTACCCGGGCGCCGTCGCGCCCTTCACGGCCCCGGGCACCTTCTACCGGCACGCCTCGCCGCTCCCGCCCAACCTCGGCGACCCGGCCGTCGCCTCGTCGTCGCTCTCGGTCACGGCCGACCTCATTCACCAAGGTCGCGCACACGCCGGCGGTGCGCAGGCGCACTGGAACGGCTACTTTGCCCCCTCGGCGTCGACGTCGTCGTCGTCGGCCGGCCCGGCGCAGGTTGCCGCCGTCCAGCCCGGCGCGCTCTTCAGCCCGCCCCTGTCGACCGGCTCGAGCACACCGACAATGACGATCACGCCGTCCGTCATCTCGGCACAGCCTACGCCGCGCTCGGCCTCGGCCTCGCGCGAGTCGACCCCTCGCGCAGCGCCCGCGCCCGCCAAGAAGGCGTCGTCCTCTTCGTCGTCGTCCAAGGTCGCTCGCTCGGCGTCGCCGGCCGTCACGACGTCGAAACGTACCGCCCCGTCGACCTACTCGCCCGAGCACTGGACGTCGTTCCTCCCCAAGATCCGCACCTACACCGACTCGAAGCGGCTTCAGCGCTCGCCGATCGCCGCGGCCCAGTTCCTCGTGCGCAACCTGCACGGTCTGTTCACGTACGCCGACCGCTCGAGCACGGCGAGCCCGTGGGGCGACGCGAGCGACGTCCCGCCCGAGGGCCGCGCCGAGGTCCTGAGCGCCATCGCGTCGTACGCCAAGGACGATTTCTGGCGCGCGTGGGTCGACGAGGGCTCGGGCTCGGCGTCGGCGACGACTACGAGCGCGGGCAAGGGCAAGGAGAAGGAGAAGGACAAGGACAAGGGCGGCGTGGCGGCCGAGTCGGGCAAGAGCGACGGGCTCGAGCTGCTGCAGTGCTGGCTCGAGGGCGCCAGTCAGCGCATCGTCATGTCGACCAAGGACAAGGAGGAGGCGAGCGCGCTCAAGGGCGGCGCAGCCAAGGAGCGCAAGGCCAAGGAGCTCGAGCACGCGACGCTCGTTCTCATCCTCCAGGTGCGTCTCTTCTTCCTCTCTCTCTCTCCATCGAGCCTCCCCTTCGCCTCGTTTGCGGATCTCGAGGAGCACGAGAAAGCTTCTGCGGGCCTCTGGTGGGATCGGTGCGAGCTCGAGGAGCTGGAGACCGCTTCGCGGCGGAGGGGTCCGGGCGGCCTGCAAATCGAGCGTCGGCAGCAGCAGACTTGGGTCGTTGGGGCAGCAGCTTCTCCTCGTCATTCTTCCGAGCGCGCGTGCGCGAGAGAGCGAGCCCGAGGCTGCGGCAGCCGTCCCCTCCTCCCCTTACCCCGCTCTCGAGCCGTCGCCAGTCGAGGTCACAATCTCCGCGAGCTTCGCCGTGCAGCGCGCTGACCCCTCCGACCTCTGCGGTCGCCGTGTGCAACAGGTTCTCAACGAGCTCCCCCTCTCGTTCGACCAGCTTCGGGCGCACGCAGCCATCGCCAAGCGCGTCAAGCGGATCAGCGACCGGGCGACCGACAGCAGTGCGCCGCCTCTCCTCCCTATTGCCTCCCCCCCCCCCTTCGTCCTCGACGCAAACGGTGCAGCTGACTCAGTCGTACGTCCGCTCGTCCCGCCCGCAGCTCCCAAGGCCGTCGCGGCGCAGCTCGTCGCCAAGTGGTCGAAGGTGCAAGCAGCGGCGCATGCAGGGTCTGTCGCTCACGGCTCCAGCTCGTCGACGACCAAGCGCAAAGCAGATGAAGCTTCAGGTGCGTCGCTCTGCTCCCCTGCATGCGCGATAGTGAGCGAGGCGCAAGTCGAACTCGCTCCTGACCTTCTCAAACTCGACTTGCTCGACCTCGCAGGTTCCGCCAAGAGGGCCAAGACCGGCACGACTGCCGCCTCGTCAACTTCTTCCTCGTCGTCGACGACAGCGCAGAAGAGCGCCTCCGCCGTCGCCAAGCCTCTGCCCAAGGCGTTGCCGTCCTTCAAGAAGCAGCCTTCGACGACGACTGGCTCGGCCGGCGCGGGTGGCAGCAACACGCTCAAGGAGGCGCTCGCCAAGCTCAAGGCTGCCAATGGCCCCAAGCCGCCGCCACCTCCACCGCCTGCGCCTCTCGCCGCCGGCCAGGGCGAGAACGCCTCGTCGTCGACCACCCCGATCGGTGCCAGCGCCGCACCTCGGCGCGTCGGCAAGCCGACGGGTAAGCCCGGCGGGACGTTGGGCAACGGCGGCATGCGTGCACGCAAGACGGTGCGGTGGGCCGAGGACAGCGAGCTCGAGAAGGTCAGGTGGATCGAGAAGGCCGTGTACGGCGACGAGGACGGCCACGAGATCGCGACCGTCACTGCCGAGGGCGAGGTACGTCCCTTCTCCCTGCTCACCTTCTTCTTCGTGGTCGAGGAAGCCGTTGCAGAAGCACGTGCTGACCCAGAAACGTCGCCCGCAGAGCCTCGACGAGAGCCTGCACCTCATGCAGGAGCAGGAGGGCCTTTCGCTCGCGATGCACTTTGAGGAGGACTTTGAGGAGGTCATCGATTGGTACGAGCCTGTCGGTACGTCGCCGGCGTTCTCCCTCCTCTTCCCCTTGACGTCGGCGGCGCAGAGCTGACGAGCGGCTCTTCTCTTTTTCGTGCGCAGAGGTCACGCTCCCCGACACGCCCGAGTTCGCCCTCCTCTCCGACCCCAAGCAGTCGCACGAGCTCGAGCTGTACTCGGCCGTCGACACGACCACGATGGACGTCGACATGCCGACCGAGTCGTTCGCCGAGCCGCCCGCGGCCGAGAAGGACGCCGATATCGAGTCCGACGACAAGATCAAGCGCATCCAGCTGTCGGACGACATGGCGCGCGACCCCGAGGTGCTCCAGACGATCGAGGTGGCGCAGATGACGCGCGTCGGCGAGTTTGCGTCGTCGGACCAGATCTCGGCGCTCCTGAGCCAGCTCACGGCCAACGGCGCCGTGCCCGGGGTCGACGCGCTCGCAGGGCTCGGTGCACCTGCGTCGTCGAGCGGCAGCAACCCGCACGCGCCGCCGTTTGGCGCCGGACCGCCGTCGGGCCCGCAGGTGCAACCTCCTCCAGGGCAGATCAGCGCCGAGGCGCTCGAGGCCCTGTGCAGCTACCCGCCCGAGCAGGTCGCCGCGCTCGTGCAAGCCAACCCTGGCATGGCGGCCGGTCTCGACCTCGCGGCGCTCGGCCTCGTGCCGGCTCTCGGGCACGGACCTGTCCCGCCCGGCGGCGGCTTCGACTTCCAGCCGCACCCGCAGCAGCCCCAACAGCCGGTCTACCTCCCTCCAGGCTTCTCTGCGCCGCAGGTGCGTCTCTTTTCCCGCTCCCTTGCCGCTTTCCTCTCCTCGAGCCGAGTGACCCTGACGCCGTCCATCTGCTCCTTCTCGCAGGCGTCCTACAACGGCTACGTCCCGCCCTCGGCTCAGCATGCAGCACCTGCATGGAGTGCAACTGCAGGTGCTCCCGGCGTCGACCTGTACAACGGGTACAAGCCGCCGTCGACGCCGGCGCCGTTCGGGCACCGCCACGCGCAGAGCGCGATGCCGCCCGCGCCGCGCAAGACGCACCTGCGGCCCAAGAAGGACACGCCGTGCAAGTACTACCGGATGAGGGGCCGGTGCGACTGGGGCGACAAGTGCGCGTTCTCGCACGACCTGTGAGCGCGAGAGGGTGGGAGGACGAGGCCGGAGCGCGGCGGGAGGACGAGGTGGTCGAGGAGAGGAAGTTGCTTGTTGCGCTTGACGTGAAACATGAGGAGCGTGTAGCCATGCCTCTGCCTGGTGCGCTTTGGCGTCTGTGCGAGCCCTGAGAGAGCGAGGAAAGCTGGCGTTGCGGTCGCTCCTTCGTCCGCTCGAGGCTCTCTCCCCACCGCAACCACCTCGTCGACAACCTCGCACGATGCACGCCCTGCAGGCACTCGGCGCACTCGCAGCATGTGCTAGCGCAGCCCGCGCCTTCGCTGGTACCTATCCAGTCGTTGCCTGGAGCGACAGCCGGTCCGTCGCCTCTCCTCCTCATCAGTCACGACCGCTTCCGGGCTCGAGCAGGGCGCTTGGCGACTGGCAGGGCTCCTTACCAGTGCCTGCGAGCCAGGACTACCCGTCTCGTGCGGGTCAGCGCGTCCCGCGAGCCGCGGACGGCGCCGTCGAGGGCTCGCCTCTGACGCACCCCTCGTCCGACGACACGGACCCGGCGACGAGGCCCTGCGAGGGCTCAGGGGCCACCAGTACTCGCAGCGATCGATGCATAGCAACCACTTCCCTGCTACGAGCGCCCGCTGACTCCGTCCCCTCTCCTCGTCTCGCCTCGCAGGCTCCACCTCGCCTCGCTCCTCAACCCGACCCCGTCGGCTCGGACAGCAACCGCTGCCGAGGGCCAGCAGGCCTTCTCGCTCGAGCGCACCGATGCCGAGCCCGCCGACCTGTGCTCCCTCTCGTCCCTCTCCTTCGTCGTCGCCCCCGGCCTCGCCTACTCCGACCTCGCCCTCCTCCCCACCTCGTCCGACTCTGCGATTCGCACCGCACTCGCCGCCGACAGCAGCGTCACCATGCCCTACGTCTCGACGAGCCTCGCCGGCGTCCACGCCCCGGCGAGCAGGATCGCGCGCCGCTTCAACAAGTGCGCAGGCCCGGGCGAGCGCAAGATCACCGTCACCGTCGTCGGCGGCCTCGACTCGACCGAGGCCGGGTCAGCGCAGGACCGCGAGGCGCGCAGGGACATCATGCTGCAGCTCGGTGCGTATACGCTCTCTTCTTGTCCTCGAGCAGTTCCTGCAGGCGCTGACGTTCCTTGTCCTTGTTCGTTCGCAGACGCCGCCGCGCACGACCTCGACGCTGCCTCGACCGGTCGTCACGCCGTCATCGTCACGGCTGTGCGCCCTGCGATCGCCAAGGGCAAGGGCAAGGCGCAGAAGCGCGTGGCCAACTCGCTCGTCAAGCGTCAGGGCGAGTTTCTCGGTGACGGCGAGGCGCCGACGAGCGAGGAGTCCTACATCGAGGAGCTCCTCGAGGAGATCGCGGCCGAGGACGCCGTCGAGCTGAGCGAGGCAGCCCTCGACGAGGACGCCGATGCCGACGTGCTCGCGCGCCCGGTCGTCGAAGACGGCGAGCCCATCGAGATCACGCAGAGCGAGTACGCCGCAGCTGTCGACCCGTACACCGAGTGGGACGCCAGCGTCCTTGACGTGACGCCGCTCAAGAAGGGCTCGTCGAGCGGCGACAGCGACGAGGACAACGGCGACGACAACGAGGGCTCGGGCAACGGCACGAGCATCTTCCAGCCCAAGCCCAACAGCGGTCTCTTCCACCGCTACGTCTTTTTCACGCCTGCACTCATCCTCTGTGCGTCCCTCCTTCCCTCTCTCTCTCTTTCACGCGCGCGCAGTGCACCCTCTCGAACCTGAGCTGATCTGACCCTCGCGCGCCCGCCTCTTCCTCCTTGCCCGCCCGCAGCGGTCCTCGTCACCGTCATCATCCTCGTCCCGACTGTCCTCGTCGGCGCGTCGGCCCTGCTCGCCATCGAGACGCCGCACGGCCTCGAGACCAAGATGACGGGCTCGACCGGGCTCGACCCGAGCAAGGCGCAGTGAGCGCGAACGGACGGTGGGTCGAGTAAGCGGAGGAGTGAGGAGCACGAGCGAGGTGTACGTAGTCTTCTGTGTGCGAGGAGGAGCGAACAGATCTTGGTTTTCTCGACTTGCGCGCTCTCTGAGAGAATCGACTCGAGCTCCAAAGTTTCGTTGCCTCACTCCTACAGCTCTGTGCTCGTCCCGCCTCGTGCTCCTCGCGGCTCTTCCACCTCCTTCGGCTTGCGAGCGACCCAAAATGCGCAGTCGTAGGCAAAGCTGCGGGCGAGAGTGACGAGTCAGCTGCGCGCTCGAGCCCGTGGGAGTGCTTGTGGAACGAAAAGAGCAAGGGGACGCACGTGTACATGCCGAGCTCGTCGGCCGTGTAGCGCACCTCGCGCAGCTCGTCGCGCTTCTCGATGACGAACCCGACGAGTTGAGCGGCGCGCACGACGTCTTCGAGCCTGCAGTTCGCTCGCGCCGGGTCAGCTGTGCCGCGGCGGCTCGACGAGATCAGAGAACAGGACGCACGGCAGCTCCATGCCCGGGTTGCCGTAGTACAAGAGCGGGCCCTCGTTGACCCAGACGCCGCCGGGCCTGAGCGCGGCCCAGATCGTGTCGAGGTAGGCGAGCAAGTTGGCGGCCGTGTCGATGAAGAAGAGGGTGACGACGGCGTCGTACTGGTCGAGCGACGTGAAGAGCTCGAGAAAGTCGCCGGGCAGGAAGCGCAGGGCGAGGTCGCGCCGAGGCACGATGTCGGGGAACGAGATGCGCCGCAGGAGGTTGGACCTGGTGCGCTGGTGCGAGAACGAGTGAACGTAGGGCGCAAGCGTGTGCTGATCGACGGCGTGTGTGCGGCTGAAGAGGAGCGAGGTGCCGAGGTTCATGAAGTGCGAGACTGCGCGCGAGCCGAGGAGAGAGGGAGAGGTCAGAGCGGGTCCTCTCGAGGAGGAGGAGAGGGAACAGGGCGCGGCGCACAGTCGTTGGCGTCGACCGAGAAGCCCTCGAGCGCGATGTCGTGAGCGAGCCGACCGAGGCCGCACCCGGGCACGAGCACCTTCTTGCCCTCGCGCTCGCCGTCGCCGAACTCGGCTCGCAGGGCGTCGAGCACCGGTGGGAAGAGGGCGTCCCTCTCGCTCTTGCCCTCGTGGCTCCAATCTCTCACAAAGTGCTTGAGGGTCTGGAGAGAGCATCGTTGCAGGACGAGGATCAGCCCAAGGCTGTCTGAGGGGGGTACGAGGGGAGGGGGTACGAGGGAAAGCCAGCACACCTCGACGACCCGCCCGTCCTCTCGTCCCGCGAGCCGGCTACGCAGTCCGACCGGGATGCCCTCGCACCTCGCCTGCTCGAGGCCGAGGGCTGCGAGCTCGTCGGCGACGGCGGCGTTGACCTCGACGGCGTCTTCTGCGCGCGCGAGCGTGTCCTTCCACCCGAGCTGGGCGCCGAGGCGCCGGTGCGTGCGCGACATGCGGTCGAAGGCGGCCCACTTGCGGGTGAGGGCTCTGCCCTGGGCGTGCGAGTAGCTCGAGAAGGAGCGGATGGCGATCGAGAGGTCGGTCGGGGCCTGGAGGGCGGCGGGGACGGGGACGCGGGCGAGTGCGCGAGCTGCGAGTCGGTGCAGACGAGACTCGAGGCGGTGCACGAGTCGGGCTGGACGAGGCGAGAGGACGCAGTAGGCGGTGAGGGCGAAGAGGAGCGAGGTGAGGAGGAAGGGGAGGAGAGAGGGTGCGCGGGGTGGTCTTGCTGGCGGGTAGGGCGGCGCAGAGCTGCTTGACGATGCTGTCCAGCTGGCCATGCTGGCTCTCGGGTCGAGGCGGGGCGAGGGAGAGAGTGTGAGCGGAGGAGGAGCGACGACGACGAGGACCAACTCGCCCTCGCCTCGACATCAGCTCCGGCTGGGCTGCGCAGACCGCCATGCTGCGCGCAGAGCTCTACCAGCACCTCTCGAGCGGCGACTGAGCCCTCGGCACGCCTCGAACGACTTCATCGCCTCCTCGTCTCTCCTCGACCTCTCGCCGGCCATTTCCACCGCCGCAGCCCTCTCGTTCGGGACGCCGACCTGTGCGACACTGCGACCAGACTAGTACAGTACGCGGCCTCGACAGCGCGCCGCACCAGGAGGACCCGACTCGTCGCCGAGCTGCCGCCCCGACCTCCCCGCCCTCGCTCGCCGGACGACTCGCTCCGGCTTGCCCGACTACGACTGGATCAGGCGGTGCGTCCCAGCTTCTTTCCACGGTCAGCTCGACGGTGACGGACAAGCTCAGGCGGCTGACCCTCCTCCTGTTCCCGTCCAGGCAGGAGCAGCCGGTCGATCCGCTCGGCCCGAGTGCGTCGGCGAGAAGGTCAAGCATGACGCACCTGGTTTCGCGTCTCGCCTCGCCCTCCTCGTCGTCCCTGAGCTCCTCGGGCGCAGTACACGCGTGGGGCAACGCTGGGCCCACCGAATTCGCCGGAGCCACCCTCTCGAGGCCCGGCTCCCCCTCATTTTCATTCTTCGCCTCGTCGTTCGCCCTTCTCCCGCTCGACACGGCCGACTTCGCCTCGTTCGCCCTCGACAGCTGCGACCTCGACCCCGCAAGATGCCCAACTCGACAATGCCGCCTCGCCGGCGCGCCAAGTACCGCCTCGCCGGCGCGACCGCCGCGCTCCTCCTCGCTTCGGCCGCCAGCGCTCAGTCGGTCGACTACGACCTCTCGACCAACGAGGTCAACCGCACCTCATGGCAGCGTCAGCCTTATGTCTCGAACGGCTACATCGGCCAGCGCATCCCCGCCGGTGCGTCTCGAGCTCCTCTCCCTCCCCCACCTGGCGGCGTCTCGGACGAACTCCCGGCTCACCTTGCGCTCGCTCGCTCGCAGAGGGCTTCGGCTACCGCGAGGTGACGCCCAACAACCTGACGGGCCGCGACGGCACGCAGGGCTGGCCCCTCTTCACGCCGAGGCAGACGGCGGCCATGGTCGCAGGCTTCTACGATCAGCAGCCCGAGACGGCCGGCACCAACTTTGTGCGTCCTGCTCCTCCTGTCCGACCCTCACGAAGGATTCCTAGCTGACTCGAGCTCGTTGTGCAGGCGCAAACCGGCGGGCAGCAGCCCATCTCGACCCTCCCGACCTGGTCCTCGCTCTACTTCACGGTCAACAACGCGACCTTCTCGACCCAGACGCCCGACGAGCAGATCTCGAACTGGACCCAGTCGATGAGCGTCCAAGACGGCGTCGTGCGCACCTCGTTCGACTGGACGCCCGAGGGCGCGACCGAGCCGATCCGCCTCTCGTACACCGTCATCGCCCACCGTGTCGAGCCCAACATCGGCGCCGTCCGCCTCTCGGTCGAGGGCCTCAACGAGAACATGCAGGTCGCCTTCACCGACGTCTTTGATGTGCGTCCCCTCCTTGCTCCCTCCTCGCACCTTGCGCTCGCGCACTGACCTCCTCCCTCTTCTTCCTCGCGCGCAGGGTGCCGGCGCTTGGCGCACCGACTTCGTCTCGTCGGGTCCGGTCCCCGACACGGTCAACACGCTGCACACGGCCGTCCGCCCCGTCGGCATTTCGAACGTGACGGCGTACGAGGTCTCGGTCATGGACATCTGGCCGCGCTCGTCGACCCAGTGGTCGAACGACACGGGCGCGAGCTGCCTCGGCGACGTCCTGTCGACGAACGCCTCGACGGCGAGCGCGTGCTACCGCCTCGCCTCGTCGGTCCCGTCGGACGGCAAGCTCGACGCCGTCAAGTACGTCGGCATCGCTTCGTCGGACGCCTTCCCCGGCAAGGAGCTCGAGACGGCGCTCACCAAGGCCAACCTCGCCAACACGACCGGCTGGGACGCCATCCTCGAGAGCCACCGCGCCGCATGGGACGCCGTCTGGGACGACGCCGACATCGAGATCCCCGGCGAGGAGAACCAGGAGCTCCAGATCGCGACCCGCGCCAGCTTGTTCCACATCCTCACCAACGTGCGTCCCACTTGCTCTCCTCCTCTTCGCTGCACGCACGCCGACGACGACGTAGCTGACTCGGCATCGCGCAGGTCCGCAACGGCTCCGAGCCGACCGGCCTCGGCGACAACTCGATCGCTCCTGCTGGCTTGACGTCCGACTCATACGCCGGGCGTACGTCCCCCCTCACTCTCGTCTGACGTCTCGAGCTCCTGCTGATGCCGCCTGGTGCGCTCGCAGACATTTTCTGGGACGCCGGTCAGTCGACCTTCTCAAGGTCGGCATCCTCGCCCGCCGCTCTTCTGCTGACGCTGTACCGCCGCAGACATCTGGATGTCGCCCTCGATCATGGCTCTGTACCCCGACTACGCCGAGGTGAGCCATTTCGTCCTCGTCCCAGCCCCTCTCGACCCCTGCTTCAGCTTCCACCCGCTCGACCGTCCGTCCTCGACACGCCCGCCGCCTTCTCGTACACTCACGACGGTCTCTCACTGAAGCCTCGACCTTGCAGAGCATCGTCGACTTCCGCTACCGCCAGCTCGGCGCCGCGAAGGAGAACGCCAAGCAGTTTGGGCTCGCCGGCGCGCTCTACCCCTGGACCGGCGCTCGCTTTGGCAACTGCACCGGCATTGGCCCTTGCGCCGACTAGTGCGTCGACGATATCTCTCTTGCTCGACGTCCTGTTGCCGTCGTCCTCGTCGAGCGCGACTGACCCTGCCCTCATTCCCTCGTCCTCCCGCTCCCCACAGCCAGTACCACCTCAACAGCGACATCGCCCTCGCCGCCTGGCAGTACTACGCGACGACCAACAACAAGACGTGGCTCGAGGAGAAGGGCTACCCGCTCGTCAAGGGCGCCGCCGAGATGTTCGCCTCGTTCGTTACGAGGAACGACACGGGCAACGGCACGTACGAGTACGTCACGCTCAACACGACGGGCGCCGACGAGTACGCCAACCAGGTCAACAACACGGGCTTGAGTGCGTCGTCTCTCTCTCTCTCTCCTGCCTCCCCTCGTCGTCGTCCTTGCCGGCTCGAGTTGACCTTCTCAAACTCGCGCTCGCAGCGAACGGCGCGCTCACGGTCACGATTAAGCAGGCCATGGAGCTCGCCGCCATTCTCGGCGTCGACGACCTGCCGAGCAACCTCACCGACATCTACGAGAAGACCCTGATCCCGCAAGCCCGCAGCGGCATCATCCTCGGCTTCGACGGCACGAACGGGTCCGCAGAGATCAAGCAGGCCGACGTCGTCCTCCTCGAGTACCCGTACGAGTTCAAGTGGCCCAACGGCAAGCCGACCTACGGCTCGTCCGCCGAGAGCGTCGCCTTGACGACCCTCGACTTCTACTCGGGCGCCAACTCGCCCGACGGACCTGCCATGACCTGGGGGTGCGTCCCCTCTCTCTTCTACGTGCTGCTCTCTGCGATGTGGAGCTGACTCGAGCGTCGCCTCTCGGGTTCTGCAGCATCTACTCGTGCGCTCGATCCCCCTCCAGCTCACCGTCGTCTTTGACCCGGACCTGCTGACGCTCTCCCTCGTGCCATGCAGGATCCTCGCCGCCGAGCTGTCGCCCATCGGCTGTGCCTCGTACACCTACTTCCTGCAGGGCATCCAGCCGTACTCGCGCGCGCCGTTCTACCAGTTCTCTGAGCAGCAGACGGACGAGTGGGCCGACAACGGCGGCACGAACCCGGCGTTCACGTTCCTGACCGGCGCCGGCGGCTACCTTCAGTGAGTCCTCGCACGTCGTCACAACCTCGTCGGCTTCTTCCCCTCGGCTCGGCCGCCCCGGGCTCGACTTGCTCTTCCCCATCCGCCGCACGGACCTCCTCAGCCTCAGCCCCTCTCGAGCACCCGAACACGCCCGAGCGCTCTTGCTGACGCTCACTCTCGCTTCGCAGGACCCTCACGCACGGCTACACCGGCTACCGCTTCCGGCTCGACCGCCCCTTCTTCGACCCGTCGCTCCCGCCGCAGCTCAAGAACTACACGGTCAAGGGCCTCAAGTGGCACGGCGCCTCGATCGACGTCACCGTCGAGTCGACCAACACGACCATCCTCTACCGCAGCGGCGGCAACGGCACTCTGCCGATCGAGGTGCGCGGCGGCAAGAGCGGCGGCAACTTGTGCGTTTGCCTTCCTCCTCTCTCTCTGGTTCTCTCTCTCACGCTCTCGGACGGCGGCCTGACTCTTTTGCTCACCTGCAGCACCCTCTCGCTCGGCGAGTCGATCATTGTCCCGACCCGCTCGACCTCGGGCACGCTCGTCGACGGCAACCTCGCTCAGTGCAAGAGCGTCCTCAACAACGACACGCGCTTCCACATCGACCCAATGAACCGTACTAGCCGTCCTGGCGAGTACGCGCTCGCCGCCATCGACGGTGCCAACTCGGTGCGTCCCACTCCTCGCTCACGAGCTCGCGCCTGCAAGGTTGAGCCGGCGACGAAGACTGACTCTCGCTGTCCTTCTTCTTCCTCAGACGACCTGGCAGCCGTTCACGACCGAGCCGACTTCGATGGTCGTCGACCTCGGCGAGTCGCAGCAGATCAAGGGCTTCCACCTCAACTGGAACAACGGTGCGTCGCCCGCCTCCCTCGCTCTTTCCTCCCCCTCTCGGCCGAGCTGACGCCCTACTCTCCTGGTCGCAGAGCCGCCGACGTACTACTCGATCGCCGTCTCGAACTCGTCCTCCGACCTCGAGTCGGCGTCGCCCATCTCGTCGGGCAACGTGACCCTCTCGGCGCCCTACGACCTCGCCGAGTCGCTCATCGTCCAGGTCGACATCGGCAACCTGACCGACGTCTCGCTCAACGAGACGGTGACGGCGCGCTACGTCCAGCTGACCGTCGAGGGCTCGTACGCGACCGAGGGGTACGGCGGCACCGTCGGCGAGTTTGCCGTCATCGGCGCTTGAGCCTCTCGTCAAGGTTCGCGCAGGAGGAGGTTCGCTCAGTCGCAGGAGCGGGAGGGCGGAGCACGCAGTATATATAGCAGCTCGAAGAAACGCAGACTCGTTCGTTCTCGTACTTTCTCTCTCGCGCTCGCTCGGTCGTCGGCTTGTTCGAGAGGTCCGTGAGCGGTCGGCCGGCGCTCAGAAGCAGCACAAGGACTCGCTCGCAGCTCAACAGGTCGCGTTGCAGACAGATAAGGATATCGGAGAGTGGTACAAGTGGAGCCCGGTCCGCAGGGATAGAAGGGAGGAGGAGGTCTGTGCGCCTCGTCGCGACGTTGACGGCTCACTCGCCGCCCATGTCGCCGCCGCCAAAGTCATCGCCGCCCCCGCCGTCCTCGTAGCCCTGCGCGTCAAGGGAGAAAGGGGAGTCAACCGGCGTCCGAGGGCGAAGGGTGGGAGAGCGAGAGGGGGACGCACATCCTGGTAGGCGTCGTTCTGGCCGTCGGCGAGCGCGCCGCCGATGAGAGCACCACCGAGGAGACCTCCACCAAGCATGAGGGCCTGCGAGCGAGAGAGGGAGAGGCTCGGTCAGGGAAGGGGGCTCGTAGGGGCGAGCGCCGAGAGGGAGGAAGAGGGAGAGCGGAACGCACAGGGTTCATGCCGCCGCCGCCCATCCTCCCGCCGCCGCCCATCATGCCGCCGCCCATGCGCCCTCCGCCCATCATGCCGCCGCCCATGGGCTGCTGCCCGTACATGGGCTGCCCGCCGTACCCCTGCTGCCCGTACGGCCGCTGCTGCTGCTGCTGCTTCTTCTCGTCGAGCTTGCTCTTGATCTTGCCAAAGAGGCCGCTCGCGCCCGACTTTTTCTGCTGCTGCTGAGGCGCCTGCTGCTGCTGGTACGAGTTGGGCGCGGGCGAGCTGGTCGACTGAGGGTACCCGCTCGTGGTGGCGCCGCCGCCGCCGCCGCCGTACGAGTCGCGCTGGCCGGATGTTGGGCCGAGAGGAGGTGCAGTAGACGACTTGGAGTCGGTGCCGTAGCTGTTGCCGTAGCCGCTGTTCGAGTGCGAGAGCTGGTGCGAAGGAGGAGGGCCAGGGGGAGGGGCGAAGCCGTTCGAGGCGGTGCTGCCGTGGATGCGCTGGTAGTCGGGGTCGTCGAGAGGATGGGTCCAGATCGACCGAGGCGGGTTGGCCTGCAGCGCAAGAGGGAAGCGAGAGTCAGCCGGCAGAGTCGGACCAAGGTGGAGGGAGGTCTTGGCGGCGGCGGCGAGGATGGGAACGAGGGCGACGAGGGAGAGCGGGGGCGCACCTTCGTG
>Ga0308169_10001193_pt1 | contig 31328 bp, 32 predicted proteins | sample PhyBR1_2_FD_202139 | JGI IMG/M metagenome (GOLD analysis project Ga0308169, IMG submission 202139) | Phyllosphere microbial communities from UC Gill Tract Community Farm, Albany, California, United States - DLSLSB.R1 | ecosystem: Host-associated > Plants > Phyllosphere > Unclassified | place...
CCTCTCTCTCTCTCTCTCCCTGCAGATTTGGAACATCGTGTGGTTCTTCCCCTTGGACTTTGTCAAGTTCGGCGTCCGTGCGCTCGTGCGCATGTACAACACGCGCCGCGGCAAGCACGCGCAGGGCATCAAGCCGGTCGACGGCGTCCCCATCACGCGCACCCAGTCGCGCCACGAGTCGCTCTACTCGAACCGCACCTCGTTCCTCCGCCGCGCCCAGAACTCGGTCGGCCTCGGCAAGAAGGTCAGCGTCTCGCAGGCCGAGCTCCAGCGCTTCTCGTCGCACCAGGCTTCGGCCTCGGGCGCCGCCCTCCGCGCGTAAAGCGCCGGTCGAGGTCCCCCTCTCCATCCCCTTCCTCTCTTCGTCTTTCCCTTTGCACACTCTCTCTCCCCCTCCGTCCCTCGCATATTCTCCTCCCCCCCACCCTCGAGTCTCGACCGACCCCTGTCCTTTCTCACCGTCGCTTCTCGCGGTTCTCCCCTGTCCTCTCCTTCCCTCCGACTGCAATAATCTCTAGAGTGAATCGTACCCTGCGCACGCTTAAGAGAGCTCGTGAGCAGCGAGAGCGAGCCGAAGCAACTCGCGCGCTCGAGCAAGTCGTCGTCGCAGGGAGCACCGCCCCGCTCGAGCTCTCGGGCTCGGCTCGCCTCCTCCTTCCGCCCCGCTCTCCTACCTCGACGCAGCCATGTTCCGCGCCGCCGCTCGCACCTGCAGGCCTCGCGCTCGACCAGCGAGCTACAACGCCCCTCCAGCCTTCCGCCGGTCGTTCTTCTGGGGCAGCTCGTCCTCATCGGCCCCCGCGAGTTCGGCCGCCGACCTCGCCTCATCCCACATCCCGGCCGTCGCACCCGACCTTCTGCCGCTCCTGTGGGGCGTCGTCGTGTACAACGCCGCGGCTGACGACGACCAGGACGAGGACAAGCTCACGAGCCCGCCGTGGGAGGTGCGCGAGTTTGGCGACAAGGGCGCCGGCGCCGTCGCGTCGCGCGACATCGCCATGGGCGAGCTCCTCATCGCCGAGCGGCCGCTGTGCATCTGGCCCCAGGGGCTGAACGCCGACGAGGCCAAGAAGCTGTTCGACGCCCTCTCGCCGCGCGAGCAGGAGGTCTTCATGCAGCTCTCGCCGGGGACCGACAGCGAGGGCCTCGTGCAGCGCCTCGACGAGGTCAGGGCGAGGCGGGCGACCAACGGCTTTGCGATCCCGCTGCCGGCCGTGCCCGGAGTGACGGCAGGCGGGAGGGCGGTCGGCTGCGTCTTCCCCAAAATCGCTCGGTGCGTCCTCTCTCTCTCTCTTGTTCCGCGCAGAGGAGCTCCTGCTGACTCTCTTCACGACCTGCAGGCTGAACCATAGCTGGTGAGCCGCGAGCAAGATCCCCTCTCTCGCGCCTCGACCTCGCTCGCGTTCCTGACCTCCATCCTCTCGCCCGCAGCTCGCCCAACGCGACGCAGGTCATGAACGTGCGCGCCCTTTCTCTTTGACACGGATGGAGACGGGTTCCCGAGCTGACATCCTTCCACACCCACCCTCTCCCTCTCCCTCTCCCTCCTCGACTCGAACCACCTCCTCGTCCTCCTTCCTTCCTCCCCCTCTCGCTCGCCCGCAGTTCCAGACACTGCGCATGGAGGTCTACGCCGTCCGACCGATCGCCAAGGGCGAGGAGCTCAACATCGAGTACCTGCCCGGCGCCGTCACGCGCACCTCGGACGAGCGCCGCAACCTCCTCGCCATGCACTTCAACTTCCCGCGGTGCCTGTGCGCCGTGTGCTCGGCAGCGCCCGACCTCGTCGCGCAGAGCGATGCGCGCCGGCGCGAGGTGCGGCAGGTGAGCGAGACGATCAAGGCCGGGCGGTCGGACCGCAAGGCGACGATGGCCAAGATGGAGCGGATCCGGGTCCTGCTCGAGGAGGAGGGGTACAAGGCGCTGCCGGACTTTGGTGCGTCCTCTCTCTCTCTTTATCTCGCCCTCGCGCCGTCGATGCACGTCTGTACGAGGGACTGACTCGTCCTCCTCGACTCGGCGCGCGCAGGAGACGAGGGCCTCAACACGTCGTTCCGCATCTTCCTCGGCCTGCACGCCCGTGCGAGCGAGTCTGCAACAGCATGATCAGCGTGCGTTTTTCGAGCAGCAGCACACGCGGTCTCGTCGGCGCCGGCGAGCTCCAGAGAGGGCGCGGTTCCCCAACGGGAAGGTCGCGCCGCGCTCGCCATCCGCAGCACGCTCTTCGTCGCGCACGCCAACTCGAGTGCAGCTCGCGCTCGCCTGCTCGACGATGATGGGCCGCCGGCAGGGCACGACTTCCGGCTTTGTTTCCACGCCATCCTCCCGGCTGTGCCTGCACCCGCCGCAAAGTGCGTGATGCGGGACGGCGACGCCGCCGACCGCCGCCTCGACCTGGCCTCCTCGTCGACGACGGCTCGAGACGGTGCATTTGCTGCGACAGCTGCACCTACCTCAGCTTCGAACGTCGCTACGAGCGCCCTCGGCCTCTCGACGATCGAGGAGAAGCCGCCGGCCGAGTCGTCTCTCGTCGCCGACCACGACCGACCGGCCTCGTCTCGCCTTGCGCCATCCTCTACCCCTCCCTCGCACTCTCTCACCCTCCCGCACCTAGCGCAAATCACGGGCGTCGACTGCTTCGACGCAGACGCCCTGTCGAAGCTGCCTCCCCTCCCCCTCCCGAGCGGTCTCGCAGCCGGTGCGACCGCCGGCAGCACGGCCGACGCTCGCGACGCCGGCCTTCGACAGCTGGCCATACTCCAGTCCCTTGTCGCGCGCCAGACGGCCGCGCTGCGCGACGGGTTCCCGCCGCCGTCCGCCCTCGGCGCCGCCGCGCGAGGCTCGACGACCGGTCCCCTCTCCCTGCCGCCCATCCAGCTCCCTCCTCCTCCCACTCCCGACGTACCGACCTACTCTCCCGTCAGGGCGGTGCACGACGACGCCATGCCCTCGACGACGCAGCCCTGGGCGACCAACCTCGAGGGCCTCAACCATGTCGACCCGGACGGCGCGCCGTACCCAGCGCTCGGCAACGTCACGGCCGACGAGCTGCTCGCCGCACAAGCTTCCCTCGACCTGTGGAGCGCGACCGTCTTCAACACCAACTCGCCTGCGACGTCGCCGCCGGCCACCTCGCACGGCCCGCCGCCGACCTCGCTCGACTGGTCGGCGCTCTACCCGGGCAGCAGCCACCACCACGACCCGCCCTCGTCGCACGCCCTCTCGCCGCTCTCCCCCTTCGCCCACGCGACCCTTCACGGCTCGCCGCCCGCCCACCACGCCTTCCTCCCCTCGCTCAACCTCGCCAACTTCCCTCCCTTCCCGCCGCCCTCCCGCAACGGCTCCTTCTCCGGCCCGACCTCCTCGGCACCCAGCTCGTTCGCCTTCGTCTCGCCAGTACGCGCGCCCTCGCCGCCGCAGCACGACGCCGCGACCGGCCCATCACCGCCGGCCCGGCGCAGCTCGCGCGCCAACGCCGGCGCGAGAGGGCGTGCAGCGCGGGCAGCGGCGGCTGCATCCGAGGGCAGCGAGGAGAGCGGGAGCGCTGGGGCGAGCCCGCAGGCGAGCGGCGGCGGCGGGGGAACAGGCGGCGGCCTGAGCGGCGTCGGGCTCGGCGGCGGCGCGTACTCGTACGGCGTCGACGGCGCGGGGGAGCCGCTGCCGCCGACGTACACGAACGCGCAGGGCGTCACCAAGGCGCGCGAGCTCATGACGCCGGACGAGGTCGAGGAGGACAAGCGGAGGAGGAACACGGAGGCGAGCGGTGCGTCTCTCTTTCTCACTCTTTCACTCTCGGACCGACGTGCTCGTGCTTACCATGAGCTTGACCGTGCAGCTCGATTCCGCGCCAAGAAGAAGATGCGCGACGCCGAGCTCAAGCAGTCGAGCGCCTCGCTGCGCGAGCGGGTTGCGAGTCTCGAGAAGGAGAAGGAGTCGGTGCGTCCACTCTCTCGCTCTACTCTGCCCAGAGCGCGACGCTCATGCTCTGCGTGCATGCAGCTGTCGAATGAGAACCGCTGGCTGCGCGACCTCGTTAGCGAAAAGGCCGACTTGAACCCGCGCATTCTCGACGTCCTGCGGCACTCGGTCGCCGAGTAGCCTTTCCTGCCCTCCCCTCTACACTCCGCACTCGCTCCAGAGCTTTTCCTCCGTCCCTCTCTGTGCCTCAGTCCCGCCGTCGAACCCGAGTAGACCCCTTCCGCTCGCCGCAAGCCATTTTGTCCGTCTTTCGCGCTCGAGCTCGAGAGGGGCGAGAACCGGGAGAAGGCGAGAAGTACAATGCAGGTGCGAGGGAGATGCGAGAGATGAATCTACGCCAGTCGAGCAGGGCAGGATCGAGAGGTACAACGACAAAGGGAGGGAGGCGGTCGAGAAGGACGAAGCGCGCACGCTGACTGAGCGAGAAAGGTCTGGCGCTGTTGAGGCGCGTCTAAGGGGATGCGGTGTAGTTGCCGAGGCGAGAGGAGGGGCGAGGAGGAGGGGAGGGAGGGATCAGGCGGTGCGGCCGAGGACGGCGTCGAGCTTGGTGAGGACCTCGTCCCACTCCTTGGCCGGGTCCGAGAGGTGCGTGATGGCGCCGCCGGCGCCGAGCGTCAGGTCTGCAGTCGGAGAAAGAGAGAGGAACTTAGCTGTGCGACGGAGATGGAGGAGGAGACGAGCGGGAGAGACGAGCGGGAGAGAGGACGCACCTCGGCCGCGCTTGACGAGGGTGCGGATCACGACGGCCCAGTCGCTCGACCCGTCGATGGCGAGGAAGCCGAAGACGCCTGCAGGAGCACGAGCCCGTCAGGACGGAACGGCGTGGGGCGACGGGCAAGAGCCAGACGGAGGACGCACCAGAGTAGGCGCTGCGCGGGACGTGCCGCTCGAGGTCGTCGAGGAGCTGCAGGCTGCGCAGCTTGGGCGCGCCGGTCATCGAGCCTGCAGGGACAACTCGGGATCAGGATTGAACGTGCGTGAGGCAAAGAGCTCGGAGAGAGAGACGCACCTGGAGGGAAAGCCTTGGCCATGGCCTCGAACGGGTTGACGTCCTCGCCGAGCTGGCCGACGACGGTCGTGACGAGCCTGCGCGCGTCAGAGAAAGGGTCAGCTCGCTCACGACGAGGTACACGACGAGGAGAGGGGGACGCACTGGTGGACCGTCTGGTACGTCTCAATCTGCATGAGCGCCTCGACCTCGACGCTCTCGACCTCGCAGCTCTTGAGCAAGTCGTTGCGGATCAAGTCGACGATCATGAGGTTCTCTGCGCGCTCCTTTGCGTCGGCCTCGAGGGCGTCGCGGCGCCGGGCGTCCTCGAGCGGGTCGGGCGAGCGGCGCGCCGTGCCCTTGATGGGCTTCATGCTCGCGCGCCCGGCGGCGTCGATGCGCAGGAAGCGCTCGGGCGAGGTCGACAGGAGGGCGAGGTTGCTCAGTGGGAGGTGGAAGTAGGCGGCGTACGGCGCCGGGTTAGTCGTGCGCAGGGTGAGGTAGAGCGGGTACGGATCGGCGACGAGGGGCGACGAGGGGGCGAGGGTCGAGCGGAACTGGGTCGTGAGGCACAGCTCGTATGCGTCGCCGGCGATGATGGACTGGCGTGCGTGCTCGATCGACTCCATGTACTCGGCGCGCGACTGGTCGGGCGCAAAGTCGGTCGGGAGGGCGGCGGGCGCAGGCGAGTCGGGCGCGGCGGCCGGCGGAGCCGCGAGCGTCTGCTGCACCTCGGCGATCCACTTGCTCCACGCCTGCTCGCTCAACCCGACGCCTTCGACGAGCGCTGCCGAAGCGCCCGCGTCGACGCTGCCGCCGCCGCCGCCGCCTTCGAGGCGCACGAGCCCGCTCGCGCTCCACGAGCCGTCCTCGTGCGCGTACGACAGCATGCTGCCCGCGAACGCCAGGACAGCGCCGTCATGCTCCTCGCACGCCTCGCGCGGCGGCACTCGCGAGCGCGACAGCGGCAGCGTGACGTCCTTGACCTCGTACCCGACGTGGCCGACGAACCCGAGCGGTCCGTGCGGCGCCGAGCTGGGCTGGACGTGCGTCGAGCGCTTGAGGTGCGCTTGGGCGTCGCCGATGAGGGTGAAGAAGGTCTTCGAGGCGGGGATGGGCGTGGTGCGGGACGAGGTGGACGAGGTGCGGGTCGTGAGGGTCGCCGCGCCGACCGAGTAGGCGAACGTCGCCTGCGGCGAGAAGACGTGCGAGTGCTGAGGGACGCCCGTCGGCTGCGAGCAAGGAGACTGAGAGTCAGTTGGGGCACGGCGAGAGGCGCAGGCGAAAGCGAGAGTGGACGCACCCTCGCCGAGTCAAGCCAGACCTCGCCAAGCTCCGACCGCCCCTTGACGAGCCGCTCAAAGACGAGTTGCGGGGACCAGCCCTCTGCGACGTCGAGCGCGACGGTCCTCTGCACCCATGTCGGCGCGACTTGCTGCAGCTGGGCGCGTGGCCGAGCAGGGCGGTAGGTCGTCGAGAGGGCGAGGACGTGCGGCGGGAGGTTCGGGGTGCAGGCGTCGCGGGCGTGGAAGTCGAGCGCCGAGGCGAAGAAGTTGCCGAGGATGCGCGAGCCGTAGGTGGACGAGACCGACTGCGAGGGAAGGAGGCAAGGAGGTCAGCTCGGCGCACTCGAGCAGAGGAGGCAGCAGAGGAGCAGGACGCACCTCTGGGTGGAACTGGACGCCCCAGAGCGGCTTGTTGCGGTGCCGAAGCGCCATGACCTCCTCGGTGCCGTCTGCAGCGGCCGTCCACGCAATGACCTCGAGCTCGTCGGGGAGCGACTTGGGGTCGACGACGAGGCTGTTGTACTGGACGGCGTCGAACGAGGTCGGGATGCCGGCGAAGAGGGCGGACGAGGAGCAGGGTGCGCAGGTGTGGCGGATCGAGCTGATCTGGCCGTGCTTGGGCGCCGCTGCTCGGACGACCTGTTTCCGAGTGCGAGTGCGAGAGGGTCAGCTCGTGCGGTCGAGGCGGAGCGGGGAGGGGCCAAGGACGGAGGGAAGGACGTACTGATCCACCGTGCACGGTCGCGAGCCCTTGGCAGCCGAGGCACAGGCCAAAGATCGGGACGCGGTGGCCGACTTGGTCGAGGAGCCGGGTCGGCCACGAGAAGTCGCTCTGGCGGTGAGGGGTGCCGGGGCCGGGTCCGAGGATGACGCAGTCGACATGAGGGAGGATGTCGTGCTCGAACGAGTCCCTGCAGAGCGAGTGCGGGCGAGGATTAGCTTCATCAGTTGAGCGAGGAGGAGGGGATCGGGGAGCGGGGACTGACCACGAGAGCGAGTCGACGTTGACGACCACGACCCGGCTCTGCCACTCTACGCAGTCCCACCGCTGCCCTGCAGCCTCGTCCTCGTGCGCCGAGGCGCTGTCGCGGGAGAGTTGGTCGACGAGCTTGAGGATGTTGGCCGTGTACGAGTCCCAGAAGTCGAGGACGAGCACGGTCGGCAGCCGCCTTGTGCGTGCTGAACTAGCCTCCGCAGCCATGCGGTGCAGCTCGTGGCGGCAGGACGACGAGACGATGCTGGCGGGACGAGGTCGAGCGGAGAGCTGAGACGGCTGCCCGACGGCCACGGCTTGACTCTCGGCGGTCGTCTTTACACAGAGCAGGCCTCTGTGCAGCACTCTGCTGCGCTCTGCGGACGGCTATCCCGGAAGAAACGCGCGGCGGGGCGCAGCGACACTGTCGGGCGGCCGTCTTCCCTCTCGCTCGTCGTCGAGGCCTCTCGGCATCTGCTCTCGTCGGTGCGCCGCTCCGACGATGCTCAGAGCGCAGAGAGCGAAGCGAGCGTAGCACATGAGCGAGCGCGAAGAGAGCAAATCAAAGCTGCTCCGACCGTGCAGGCACTGAAACTTGGCGCTCGGCCCTTTCTTTCGCTCCCACGACGACGGCGCCCACCCTCGCGCGCTACAGCCGTGCGAGTCATGCGACCTTGACGAGGAGCTTGCCCGACGTCTTGCGGCTCGCTGCAGGCCGGCAAAGTGGGAGAGGGAGGGCGTCAGCCTGCTTCTCTGCGAGCGGACCGAGAGGAACGAGAGGAGGACGAGGGGACGCACTGATGTCGATCTGGGTCTGGCGCATGCCCTCGGTCGTGAGCTCGTACTCGCCGTGCACGGCGAGCTTGAGCGCGCCCTCCTGCACGAGCTTGAACAGCTCGGTCGAGTAGGTCTGGAACTCGTCGCGCGTGTGCACGTACTGGTTCAGGACGGGGCGGCAGACTGCGGACGAGGCTCGAGAGAGCGTCAGTGCAGGTTCTGGAGAGAGGGAGAGGGAGAGGAGACGCACCCTTGAGGTTCTTGGGCCCGAGTCGCAAAGGCGCAAAAGCGGGAGCCGGGCCCGAGGCGTTGCCGAGCGTGACGAGCGTGCCCTTGCTGTGAGGTCAAGATCGCAGCAGAGTAACGTCAGTCTCTCGCTCTGTGCGAGAGGACGGGCGAGCGGGCGCGAAGGACGCACCGGCGGAGGAGGTCAAAGTCCATGTCGAACGTGTCCTTGCCGACGCCGTCAAACACGCCGTGCACGCCGCGGTCGATCCCCTCTGCGCGCGCAGCACCCTCGTCAGTCTCATGCTGCTGCTCAGGATGCACGAGTCGAGCGAGAGAAGAGGGACGCACCGCCGCCCGTGATCTCGTACACCTGCCCGACGACATCGCGCCCTTCGCCGTACAGGACGACGTGGTCGGCGCCGGCCTTCCTTGCGATCTCGGCCTTGGCCTCGGTCGACGTCGTGCCGATCACGGTCGCGCCGAAGCGCTTGGCGAGCTGGACGAGGAGGAGACCGAGGCCGCCCGCCGCCGCCTGGACGAGGATGTACTGCTGCGGCTTGACCTCGTGCGCCTCCTTGACGAACGTAAGAGCTGTTGCGTAACGTTGAGGATCGTCAGGACGTGCTCCTCGACGAGTCGAAGCGGACGAGGACGCACCGGTGAGGCCCTGAGTGAGGACGGTCGCGGCGTCCCGGGTCGAGAAGCCGTTGGGCAGCTTGGCGACCTTGTCGGCCTGGGCGATGGCGTACTCGGCAAAGCTGCCGCCAGCCGTGTAGGCCGCGACGCGGTCGCCGACCTTGAACCCGTGCGACTGCTCGGTGACGCCCTCGCCGACGGCGGCGACCGTGCCGGACGACTCGGTGCCGAGGATGTAGGGGAGCTGCGGCTTGTAGATGCCGCCGCGGAAGTAGGTCTGCGGGTGCGAGATAGGGTGTGCGAGTCGAGAACAAGGTCAGCGCTGTGCGCGTATGCCACGAGAGCTGCCGCGAGCGAGCCGGCCGCGGCTCAAAGCACGAGGGCGGCATCCCCGCTCCTCCTTGTCTGGCCGGCTCAAGAGTGGAGGACAGGGGACTCACGTCGATAAAGTTGACGCCGGCGTACTCGACCTTGACGAGGACCTGGCCCTTGGCCGGCTGCGGCGTGTCGACCTCGCGCACCTCGATCACGTCAATCGGGCCCTGCTCGAGGATCTGCGCAGCGCGCATCTTGCTCGGGAGGGCTTGAGTGGTCGAGGATGCCATGGTGCGGGTGAACGAGGTCAGGCGGGCGAGCGTGCGGGCGGAGGACGAGGTGAGGTGAGCCGGAGGTGGGGAGCGTCGCTGAGTGAGCGAGGTCGTGGGCGTGCGAGGCGCGGCGGTGGGCGAGGCGTGCGTGTAGAGGGTGCGAGTCGAGCTCTTGGACAGTGCAGCGCGAGCAGTCGAGCGTGCGAGCATCCACAGAGGGTGAGGAGGAGGAGCGAGGAGCGAGGACATGGTCTCCGCCGACGGCGCGCCGGCTCTCGGGCGGGCCTCGGGCGCCGGCTCTCGCAAGTCTCGAGAGCGCGAGCCAGCTTGTGCGAGAGCAGGATGGGTATCTTACAGCGTGAGAACAGCACCGGGGTATTTAAACACAGGTTCTAGGAGAGACAACACCGAGGATGAGGAAGAGGACGACGAGCGAGGAAGAAGGGAGGACGAGGCAACACGGCGACGACGGCGACTGCAGACGGCGAGGAAGGTGGAGAGAGAGGGAGGGCTGTCAAGAGTGCGACGAAAAGTCGGCCGCAAACTGGAAGTCGAGCAGGCCCGAGGACGACCACTCGTCGTCGAGCGTCGACCCGAGCGCCGGTGTCTTGCCCGTCGTCGCCGCCGCCGCCGCCGCCGGGCCGCCCGTCGCAAAGCTCGCAAAGATGTCGCTCGCGTCGTTGGGCCAGGCGAACCCGCCGAGGAGGTCGGCCGAGGACGAGCCGTCGAGGGCGCTGCTGCTGCCGCCGCCGCCGCCGCCGTATGAAGAGATGGCCGTGTCGTTCCACCCGCTGTTGCCGAAGAGCCCAGGTGACGCCTCGAAGCCGGACGCCGTGACGGGAGTGGTGAGGGACACGCTCGCGAGCGGGTCGCTGCTGCTCCCGGCGGTCGAGCCCGGCGGTGCAGCGGCGGCCGACGCGCTCGTCGGCGTACCGAGCGTGAGCGCGCTCGCACTCGCAGCGAGAGCAGTCTGGACGGGCGTGGCTGCCTCGGCGAGCGGCTGTGGCGCGGCGCTCGAGGGCCCCGGCGTGACGGGCGCCACGGCCGACACCGACAACGCGCGCGACGACCTGGGCGACACGCTCGTGCTCGTGCTCGCGCTCGTCGCCGAGTCGGGCCGCAGCGCGCGGCTCGCGACGAGGTCGGGCGTCTCCATGGCGGCGGGCGACGCGCCGACGACGGGCACGACGAGGTGTTGCTGCGCCTTGGTCGCCGCCGCCGGTTCGGCGAACGTCCCGGTCCCCTCGCGCTTGCGCCGCCCGGCGTCCTCGTCGCCCTGCCCGAGCTCGTTCGGCTCGTGCGTGCGCTCCCGCTTGCGCGAGCTGCTGCCCGTCCGGCTCAGCGGCGGGCTGCCGCCGGCGCCGGGCGACAGGTACGGCGCGTCGCTCGGCGTGCGCCGCAGTAGCGCTGGAGGCGCCGACGAGAAGGGCGCGACCTGGCCGGCGGCGCTCGCGGCGTGCGAGGCGGCCGTCCGCGGCGTCGGCGGCTGCATCGGGGGCTCGGGGAGGAGCTGCTCGCGCGGCGTCGACGACGTCTGCGGCGACAGCGTCGTGACGGCCGTCACGACCTGGAGCTGCGGCGAGCGCTTGATGTCGAGGTCGGCCGGGGTAGGGAGGCCGGCGAGCTTGCGCGGGCTGGCCTTGGTCGGCGAGTTCTCGGCGGCGGCGCGGTCGGCTATGTGCTCGCGCTGCAGCTCTTTCGCCTGCGCGATGAGCTGCTGAACGGTTGGCTCGGGCGAGCGCGCCGAGGCGAGGTCGGGCACGGCGCTCGGGCCGGTCGAAGGGGTGAGCGGGAAGGCGGCGAACGAGTTGGCGAAGATGGACGACAGGCTCTGCTCGGGTGCCGACGAGTGCTGGGGGAGGGCGTAGGTCGGCTGGGGAGGGAGGGCGAGCGAGGTGGGCGGTGTCGGTGTCGGCGTCGTGGCGTTGACGAGGCCGACGCCGGATGCCGAGGGGACGAAAGGGAGGTGCTGCGCCGGCGACGAGGTGACGGTCGGCGGCGGGTGGGCGAACGACCCGGCGCCCTGCTCGTGCTGCATCGGCGGCGGCGGCGGCGGCGGCGGCGGTTGCGCCGCGTGACCCATGCCGTTGACGAGGTGCATCGGCTGCTGCTGAGGAGGACCGCCGAGACGCAGCTTCTTGAGCTCGTGCGACGCCCAGGCGTCCTCGTACGGCCCGACGATGCGCATGTACAGGTCGCGCAGCTGGCCGGGCGCGGGCGAGCTCGGCGAGTACCCGAATTGCGAGGCGATGTGCATCCACGACTTGTCAAAGTCGCTCTGCGCGCACCGACGACGACGAGGTCAGCGCTGTCTCCTCCCGCAAGGACGAGAAGCTGTGAGAGCGAGCGAGCGGGACGCACCCGGATGTAGCCGCCGAACTGGCCGATGACGACCTGGCTGAGGCGGAACAGGTCGACGAGCCGGTTCTCGAGGACGAAGCCCTGCGGGTTGAGGCGCTGCCCACGCTTCTCGAGCACTTGGGCGAGCGTGTCCCAGAAGAACTGCGACGTGACCTGCGGGCGCGAGGAAGCGTGTCAGCGAGCGAGACCGGCGAGAGAGAGAGCGAGAGAACGAGCGGAAGAGGACGAGGAGGACGCACCTGCGCTTGCAGGTCGGCGAGGCTGGGCCACCCTGGCTGACCCTCGGCGAGAACCTGCGTCGGGTGCTTGACACCGAGTCGTGCCTTGCCCGCCTGCTGCTGCAGCTGCTGTTGCTGAAGGTGCTGCTGCTGCTGCTGCTCGACGTGCTGGTCCCGCGCCCGCTCACGCCGCTCATGCTCGTCCCGATCCGCCCGCTGCGCCTCGTCCCACGCCGCGCGCCCGTCGTACCCGGGCTGCCCCTGCCCCGCGCCCTGCCCCGCGCCCGGCCCGAGCGCCTGTCCCGGACCCGGACCCTGCGCGCGCATCCCCGCCGCAGCTGCAGCCGCGAGCTGCCGCTGCGCCTGGTCCCGCGACGACGCGACCGCCGCCGCCGTGACGTGCGCGTGCATGCCCGGCGCCGTCCCACCGCCGCCGCCCGGGTCGCCGCCGCCGCCGCCGCCACCAGGAGGAGGGCCGTGCGGGTGCGGCCGGCCGCCGCCGACGGGCGTCGGCTGCTGCCGCGGCGGCGGGTGCGGCGAGCCGTAGCCGTCGTGCGCGAGCGGCTGGCCCTGCTGCTGCGCCTGGGCCTGGCGCTGGGCCTGGGCGTGCGCCTGGACGGCGTACTGCTGCGCGATGGCCGACGCCGAGGGCATGCGGCGCACGGGGCCGGCGGGCGGGGCTTGTCGCTGCAGCTGCTGCTGCTGTTGGGGCGGCAGTGGCGGCGGGGAGGGCTGGTAGTGCGGCGGGGCGCTCTGCTGCTGCAGCGCGGCGAGGCCGGGCTGGGGCGGCGCGAGGGAGGTGTAGAGCTGGGAGGGGTGCTGGGCGGGGGGAGCGGGAGGATGGGGAGGGCCGGAAGGGTGCTGTTGAGGGTAGGTGTGGGTGCGCTCGCGCTGCGACGGCGCCGGGTGCTGCATCTGGGCGTGCGGCGTCGCCGACGCCGGCCGTGGTGGCGGGAGCTGGTCGCCGGGACCGCCGCCGCCGTAGCCCGACTGCGCATGCGGCGGCGGCATCTGCATCGTCGCCGCCCGTCGAGGTTGCGCTTGAGCAGCCGCCGCCGCATGCTGCATCTGGTGCTGCTGCTGGAGGTGCTGCTGCTGCTGGACGTGCTGCTGCTGCTGCTGTTGGTGCTGCTGCCGCTGCACGCTCGCGCGGTACTGCTCGATGAAGCGGTTGACGATCTGGGACCCGCCGTGCGCGCGAACGAACGTGTCGCACATCGTGAGGACCGACATCTCGCGGTTTCTGCGGGCGGGTGCGAGAGTCCGAGCGTCAGCCGGGCTCGACAGAGACGTAGCGTGACAGGAGAGGGAAGGAGAGACGCACCTCAAGTCGCGCACTTGAGCGTCCATCTGGGCGTGCTGGTCGGGCGTGAGGGGCTGACCCGCTCGGGGCCCGCCGCCGGGGTACGCGCCGCGCTTGAGGACGGCCTCGAGCTGCGCCGCGTTGTGCTGCAGCTGCGCCGCCTCGTCGAGGCGCCCGAGGTGTGCGTCGAGCCCTGCGGCGGTCGGGACGGGCGCCTGCTGCGGCATGGGCGCCGCGGCGTAGGTCGGCTGCGGGGCGAGGTGGGGCGGCGCGGGCGAGGGGCGGGGCTGAGGAGGAGGAGGAGGGTAGCCCTGCTGCTGTTGTTGTTGGTGGAGGGGAGGGCCGGTCGACGGGTTCGAGTTGAAGCGGTGCGCGGTGGGCGACATGAGGGCGGGCGACGAGGCGGGGAGCGCTTGGAGCGACGGCTGGACGAACGTGTTGCCGTACGCCGCCGGCTGCGCGTGCAGCATCTGCTGTTGCTGCTGCTGCTGTTGGGGCATGAGGGCGATCGACGGTGGTCGAGACGGCGGGCGGTGCTGGTGCTGGAGCGGAGGAGGGGGAGGCTGCGCGGGCGAAGGGTACGGCGAGCGCGACGGCGGCGGCGGTGGTTGGTGCGCGTGGTGCGGGTACCCGCTCTGCCCGCCTTGGACCATGCCCTGCGCGTACCCGCCCTGCGCCCCAGGCTGCGCGAGGCTGTACGCACCACCACCTGCCCCGCCTGGCCCTCCACCTCCCGCGCCGCCGGCCGAGGGCGCACCGACCTGCGCCGCCGCCTGCTGTGCGCGAGGATGCGCCGGCGCGTAGTACGACTGGTGCTGAGGCGGCTGGTGGTGGTACTGGCCGGCCTGGGCGTCGTGGAGCGGCGGGCCGTGGTGGAGAGGCGCGCTGTTGCTGATCACGGCGGCGCTAGTCGACGCGACGGCGTTGGCGGACGACGACGGCGGGTACCCGGGCTGCTGTGCAGGGCCCGGCGGGTACGCCGCATAGGCCGGCTGCCCCTGCTGCTGCGCGGGCCACCCCTGCTGCATGCGCGCGCGCCTTGGGGGAGGAGCCCGGCGGCGACGGCGGGGGACAGGGCGGTCGGGCGGTCGCGGTGGGTGCACTCGGCGGCGAGAGAGCGCGATCGACGACCTTTGACCGCGGCAGCAAGGGCCTTGGTGAGCGGTGCGAGGTGGGTGGACGTGAGGCGCGAACGAGGCGGAGCCGGCAGCGGAAGAGGCGAGACACCCACCGCCGCGCTAGCCACTGTGCATCGTTCGACAGCGCAATGCCTGCTCGCGGACACTCACAGTGCACAGTGCAGCACGCCCTGCTCGCTGCGTCTCGAGAGCACGACGCCGCCTCACCTTGTCGACCTTCTCAGCCTCGCTCGCCGCGCAGCTAGATCCTCTCTCTCTCGCTCTCCTCGCACTCGCTCCATCGTTCCCGCACAAGCTCGTGCAGCTGCTCGACGACCGCTACACGCCCCGCTCACCGCACGAGCGCCTCCTGCCCGTTCCTGTTCCCGTTCAGCATCTCGTGCGCGGGCTCGTAGCTCTCGAGCCCGGGCCGCGCGCGCATCGTCTTGTCCCACGCGGCGAGTGTCGGGTACGCGTCGAGGACCGAGGGGACGAGCTTGCGCAGGGCGTGGACGAGGTAGAGGAGGTGGAACTCGGCGAACGAGGGCTGCGAGACGAGGACAGGAGCGGCGGGCGGGAGAGGGTCAGCGGCGCGCTCTTGGTGCGGTCGAGTCGAAGGTGATGGCGTCGGGGGCGAGTGGGTGGAAGAAGGAGGAAATACGGCGGCGAGGGCGCGGCGACGAGGAGGGGAGGAGGCTCGAGGGAGGGAGAGCAGGACGCTCGAGCGCACCTGGTCGTAGACGAGGTACCCGGCCTCGCTCTTGTTCGTCTTGAAGAGGTACTCGAACTGAGCGAGAGCCTTCGGCGCCGTCGTCTTCATGAACTCGGCGAGGAGAGCCGGCTGCGAGAGGGAGAGCAATGGTCAGTGCTGGTCCTTCGCTGCGCTCGGGCTGCTCCGCGCGGCTCGAGCACGTCGGCCGCAGCTCGACGAGCTTTTGCGTGCGTCCCTCCACGCTGAACTGACCTCGCCGGCTGCACGACCTCGGACCGCATCCCTCTTGAGCGAGAACGGGGACTCACCGCGTCCTGGCCGTAGATGCACCTCGTGTACGCGCTGTTGAGGTCCTCGCACGCGTCTTGGAGCTGGTCGACGAGCGCCTCCTGCCACGGCGTCGCGCCCTCGCCGTACCGCGCCGCCTTGGCGAGGAACCGGAGGATGGCGCCCTGCTGCGCGAGGTGGACGACCTCGTCGCCCGAGCCGGCGCGCACGACGCTGAGCCGCGGGAGCTGCTGAAAGCGGTACTGCGCGAGGTCGTGCTTGTTGGCGAAGAAGGTGGCCGTGTCGTTCGACTCGGAGAAGGGGATGCGGGCGTCGGCGAGGAGGAGGCGGATCGGCTCGCCGCGGCCCTGGATGGGGAAGTACTGGAGCGTGACGGACGACAGGTCGAGGGAGGCCATGCTGTGCGTGTGCTGGTGCTGGAGAGCTGGCGTGGGAGCAGGAGCAGGGAGCGAGGACGAGCGGAGCAGCGGCGCATTCATTTTGGCCGTCGGCGAGAAGCCGCTCCCCGGACGCATACATCGAGACGAGTGGAGCGCGAGCAGCAAGCGTCTGAGCGAAAGCAGGCTCGAGGGAGAGGACGACGAGACGGCGAGAAAGGAGGACGAAAGAGAGAGGCAGGTCGCACGGACCCTTGCGCCGTCGCTCGGCTCGGCTCGGCCCTCGCAATTGCGTGCTCGCGCTTTCCCCCGCCGAGGCTCCTCGACTGCTCGACGAGCCTCGCTCGGACCCTGCGCTCGATCGAAGGAGAACTCGCAGCCGAGTCGAGGAGGAAGACGCACGAGCCGCTCTCGCCAAGTCGCTCTCGCTCGCCGACGGGCGATGTGCACAGGGAACCAGGCTGCGTTGCACATGAGGAAGTAGAGAGAGAGAGAGAGAAGACACCCTTCGGCCGGGGCAACAAGTACAGGTGCGAGAGAAGAAGGAGGGCGGACCGAGGGAGAAAGGCGAGGACGACAGGGTAGGGAACCGGAAGGGGGGACGAAGCGCAACAAGAGAGAGGGAGAAGGGGAGGGGGGAGCGACGACGAGCGAGGCGCTCACGAGTAGTCGGGCAGCGAGTCGGCCTCGGGGTCGTCGTAGTCGGCGCGCGTCGAGAGGCGCAGGTTCGGGTTGTCCTCGACGTACCCGGCGAGCGCGCGCGGGTCGTAGTTCGGCGGGGCGCTGCGGGCGAGTTTCCTGTGCGGGTCAGCACCTCTCTCTCTCGAGCGCAGGTTGACGGCGTGCGAGAGGCAAAGAAGGAGAGAGGGAGCGCACCTGAGCAAGCCCGTGCCGAGGAGCCCGTTGCCCGCGCCCGCCGCGCGGCGCTGCTGCTCGGTGCGCTCGCCCGGCGCGAGCACGACGGCCGTGACGGTCGTCCCGCTGCGGCTCCTCCTCCCACCGCCGAGCCACCCGCCGAACCCGCCCTGCCCGTGCCCCTGCGCCGCGTGGCCCTCGCCCGAGCTGCGCTCGCGGTCGACCTCGAGCGCGAGGTCGACGTCGCTCGCGTTGCTGCTGTGGCCCGGGCTCGCGGGCGTGACGACGTGCATCGGCGCGCGGTTGAACGCGCGCTTGACGAGCGACGACGACGGGCGGCGCGCGGCGTTCCACGCCTCGAGGCCGACGACGGTGCTCGGGAGGAGCACGATCGGCCCGTCGTTCGTCTTGGTGAGGGTCGCGACGATGGCGAACGCCTGGTAGTGGTCGCGCAGCTTGGGGCCGAGGTTGCTGTGCGCGTGAGAGGGAGGAGAGCGGGTCAGCGGGCGGTGACGACGACGACGACGGACTGGCGCTAGCGGCGGCGTTCGGGGAGGACGACGAGGGGAGGGGGACTCACATGGCGCGGAGGTACAGCGTGAGGAGGTGCAGCTTGCGCAGCACGTACTTCTGGTTGCCGCCGTTGGTCCACTTGCTCTGCAAGGCGGGCGGTCGAGCGAGGGTCAGCTCGAGGGCTCGCGCGGGGGATAGCGACGAGGGGGAGGGCGGGGCCCGGGACGCACAAACGCGTACGCCTGCAGGACCTCCTCAGTCTCCTCTGCCGAGTCGCACCGCGCAAACAGGTGCCCGACCTTCTGCTGGCTGAGCCCCATCGTGAGCGGCGAGAGGGCGAGAGGCGTCGGACCTGGACCTCGGCGAGCGGGCTTGCGAGGCGGGCCTCGGTGGTGACGACGGCGGCCGGCGATGAGCGTGGGCGGGCGGTGCGGCGTGTCGGAGCTCGGTGGGGAGCGGTCGCGCAGGCTCAGGAGCGACCAGCGCGCGAGGTGGGCGTGGGCGGGCGCGAGGCGAGGAAGGGCGCAGCTCTGAGGTCGAGCCAGGTCCGACGAGGGAACGGTCTCGGCTTTCTTGAGCACGGCAACTCTCGCTCGCAGAGCACGTCTCTCAGAGCTCCCAGCGCTCAGCGACTAGTCTTTCGCTCGGACGAAGGAATGCAGATCGCGCCGCGGTGGCGACAAGGACGACGACGACCAGCTCCTCCCCGCCGCACGCGCTCTCTCTCGCTCGCAGCGCTCTCGACGACGCTCGAACCTCTGTGAGCTGCTCGAACCTGTGTGAGCTGCTCGAGAAGGACATCGTTGCATGCTGGACGGAGCGCGACTCACAGAGAAGTCGCTCGCGCCGAGCGAGAGCAAGAGACGGAAGGCGGCGCACGCGCCCGGACCCTCGCCGCCCGCCCGCGACGACAACGTCGACTGCACGCCGCGCCGCGCGCAGACCTGGCTGTATCGCGACGTCGCGCTGCACAGAGAGCTGCTGTCAGCCCGGGCGGGCCCGGTCCCCCTCGCCGCGGGAGGGAAGGAGGAGAAAGGGCGACGCACCTCGACAGGCTCGTCGAGCGACACTGCCCGCGCGGCGCTGGCGCCAGCTCGATCCTCCCAGTCAACTTCTAGAGCGAGAGGCAAGCACGCCCCGCTCGGCCGCCCGAGCGCGCGGCAGCGCTTGAAAGGGTGAGCGAGCGAGAGCGAGCGAGGCAGAAGAGGCAGAGCCGGCAGCGCGCAGCAAGATGCGCGCCCTTCGTTCCTCGCTGAGCGGTCCCGTTCGCATCGCTCGAGCGAGCCGGACCGTCTTCGTGCGCGCTGGACAGCGCTGAGCAGATTGCCGAGGCGGGACGAGGGAGCGGTCGAGGCGGCTGGGTCGAGGCGTTTGACGGCGGCGAGGAGGGCTGGAAGAAGTCGCAGGCCGGTCGAGCAGCCGGGTAGGTGGCGCTGCAGGTCCGAGTGGCGCGGCTGGGCGAGTGGTCGAATGTGGTGGTCGGCGGTGGGTGGAGAAGGAGGCCGAGGGCGGGTGGAAGAGCGAGGCGGGGTCCGGTCGGGCTGAGCGAAGTCGGTGCTGGTCGCTGCAGAGCGTGTGCATCGAGTGCGGGCAAGCAGAAGGTGCTGGACAGAGCGAGGGGCGAGCCGAGGTGGACGCATCATCGCCGTCGGCCCGCCTCGCTCGCCTCTCTCTCCCCCTCTCTCTCCAGCCACTAGAGCAACCCGCCCAGCATGGCCGCCTTTGCCCGCGCCCTACCACAGCTCGCAACCCACGCAGCCCGTCCAACCTTCGCCCCCGCCGCGATCCGCCTCGCCGCCCTCCCCTCGTCCACCTCCTCGGCCCGCCTTCTCTCCTCCTCGGCCCGCACCGCCTTCGCGCACCACCCTTCGCCGAACCCTCGACCCTCCCCCTCGAGCGCGTTCGACGCCCTGCGCGGCGCGTTCGCCAAGAGCGGCAGCGCCGGCTCGAAGCGCGGCGTCGCCACCTCGCCCGCGCCGGCCTACTACGGCGGCGCCGGCTCGAAGCAGAAGGTCGACTGGGGCAAGGTCGGCGTCAACGTCGGCGTCGGCGTCGCTGGTGCCGTCGGGCTCAACCTGCTGCTCAACCGCGAGACGTCGCCGCTCCAGGCGCACGAGTGGGTGCGTCGTCCTCTCTCCCTCCTTTCCTCGCATCGTGCGGGCACTCTCGCTCGTTCCAGACTATAGTCGTGAACTTACTGAGGCCTGAGCGAGCGCTGACCCGGCTGTTGTGCGCCCGCAGGAGTACCTCCGCTCGACGTTCAAGTACACCGGCCTCGGACTCGCCATCACGGCCGGCGCGGCCACGCTCGCCTTCAAGAATGGCCTCACGTACCGCATGATGGCGCTCAACCCCTGGCTCGTCATGGGCGGCTCGCTCGTCCTCTCGATCGGTTCGATGTACGGCGTGTACGCCACGGCGCCCGACTCGCCCGCGCACTACCTCTCCTGGGGCGTCTTCTCGGCCGCCCAGGGCCTCACCCTCTCGCCCATGTTCTTCATCGCGCCGGCTATCCTCGGCCGCGCGGGCCTGTACACGGCCGGCGCCGTCGGCGGCATCTCGTACGTCGGCGCGACGGCCAAGTCGGACGAGTACATGTGGATGGGCGGGCCCCTCCTCGCCGGCCTCGGCGTCCTGATCGCGTCGAGCCTCGCGCCGATGATCATGCCCAACATGGCGATGAGGACGCTCACGGTCCTTGAGAGCGTCGGCGCGTACGGCGGCGTGGCCGTCTTCTCGGGCATGCTGCTGTACCGCACGAACCAGGTGCGTCTCTCTCGACCTTTCTCTGTGTGTTTGGCGTGTTCCGCTTGGTGAGCTGTTGAAGCTGACTCGACCCCTCCTGCCCTCCTTGCCTTCCCTCCTCGCCTCTCCTCCTCGCCTTCCTCCCCCTCCTCCTCTCTCCCGCTCCTCGCTCTCCTCCCCGACACCCTCTCTCAACGCCGCCCTACCTCGCTCTCGCCCTCGCCGCACAGATCAAGGGCCACGCCAACCTCGCGCGCCGCGGCGCCATCCCCAACGACCCGATCCGCGAGTCGGTCGGCATGATCCTCTCGGTCATCAACCTGTTCACCTCGATCGTCCGGTGCGTCCCCCTCTCTCTGCTCCTGCTCCTCTCTCTCTACACCGACATCCCGAGCTGACTCCCGCCCGCCGGTTGCCGTCACCCGCAGCGTCATGCTCCTCCAGCAGGGCAACCGCCGCCGCTGAAGCGAGGGAGCGCCGCAAGGAGGAGGAGGGGCCGCTTGTAGCTTGTTGATATCACCCCGCAGAGACTGCTGAACTGGAATCCGTCGTTTTGTAGCTTCATGTGCGAGAGCTTCCCTGTGCGAGAGAGCGTCGAGAGCGGAGCGACGGGCACGAGCCGCGGGTCGGGCTCCTGGACCATCTCGCTGCCGCCCGCCTGGCAGCGCAACAGCCCTACGCGCAGCTCTCAGCTAGCCACGAGCACCCCGCCAGCTCGTTCGACGCGCCCGCACAACCGTCTCCCGCCTGTCGACACCTCCAGCTCCGCCTCATCGTTCGACCTCGACGAGCGGCGGCTCGGGCACCTCGGCACCGCGTCGCGAGCAGCCAGAAGCAGCTCAGCAGCTCTCAGCAACTCTAGTGCAAGCACAGGTGCGCGTGCCGTCCTCTTCACGATCGAGCTGGTCGCCCTCGACCCTCTCGAGCCGGCACCGCTTGTGCATCTTGCTGAGCCAGCGCACACGACTGACGCTGTTGCCTGTGCTCGCAGCCACTTCATCCACCTACGCTACGCCGCCGCAGAGCACCCGCACCCGCCCTCGAGCTCGTCGACCATGTCCTCCCCTCCTCCTCCCCCTCCAGCGACCACCACCCCGCGCGAGCCCGAGTCGTACGCCGTCATCGGCGGCGAAGGCTTCGTCGGCGGCGCGCTCGTCGCCGCGCTCCTCGACCTGCACGGTCCCTCGCGCGTCGCCTCTCTCGGCCCCACGCAGCGGCGCCACTCGCCCGCGGGCTACCGCTTCCTCCACACCGACATCACGTCGCCCTCGAGCGTCGCCGAGGCGCTGCGGCGCTCGCGCGCGACGACCGTGTTCCACACGGCGAGCCCGCACGCCCAGGCGACGAGCGCCGTGTGGCGCGCCGTCAACGTCGAGGGGACGCGGTGCGTCGTCGAGGCGTGCCGGGCGGCGCCGAGCGTCAGGAAGCTCGTCTTGACGAGCTCGATGACGGTCGTGTACGAGCGTGGGGTCGCGTTGAGGAACGTCGATGAGCGCATGCCGGGCATCGAGGCGGACGAGGAGGTGGCGACGTATGCCGGGACCAAGGTGCGCTCGACCCTCTCTCTCTCTCTCGCCCTCGTGATGGAGCTCGACTGACTCTGAGCGCATCGCCCGCAGGCCAAGGCCGAGCAGCTCGTGCTCGAGGCAAACGGCAAGGACGGCCTGTTGACGTGCGCGCTCCGGCTCGGCGGCATCATCGGGTGCGTCCCTCTCCCTCCCTCGCTCTCTCTCCTCGTCCGGGCTCTCGCTGACTCTCGCTCACTCCCTGCAGGCCCGGCGATCGACAAGTACTTCCCGGCTGGATCAACGTGTACAAGGCCGGCCAGCACATCTTCCAGATGGGCGACAACCTGCACCTGTTCGACTTTGTCACGCTCAAGAACGTCGTCCACGCGCACCTGCTCGCCGCCGACAAGCTCGGCGCTGCGCCGCTCGACGCCGACGAGCTCGAGGTGCGCCTGCCGCCCGTCGAGGCGACCGTCGGACGCCGAGTGCTCCCGACGTCGCGACACCCGGAGGCGGTCGACCCGCTCGACCCGCCCGTGTACGACGAGCCGCCGCTGCCCGCCGCGCGCAACCGGTGGAACCAGTTCTACGACGACGGCTCGTCGTCGCTCTCGCCCGACGCGCTCGCCCTCGCCGGGCACGCGCTCACGATCACGAACGGCGAGCCCGTGCCGCTGTGGTCGCTCGGGCGCGCCATCTGGCACGCGTACGACCCGGCCCAGCGGTACCGCCGCGGGCTGCCGCTCGTGCTGCCCGGCGCGGTCGGCATGCTGTACGCCGCGGCGTGCGAGTGGGTCGGGTGGGCGAGGGGCAAGAGGCCCGAGGAGTGCGGCGTCAACCGCGCGTACATGGCGTACGTGCTCGACGACATGTACTTTGACATCGAGCGGGTGCGTCCTCCTCTCTCTCTCGCTCTCTCTCTTTCGCTCTCTGTGTAGGACGACGAGCTGACTCGAGCGTGGACGCGCGCAGGCACGGCGGCTGCTCGGGTACGAGCCGGTCGAGAGCCTCGAGGAGGGCATCCGCTCGGGCGTCGAGGTCCGTCTCTCGTCCGCTCGCCTCGCCTCTCTCTCGTCCGTGTGCGCGAGTCCCGACTGACGCTCCCTCGCTTGCTCGTTGCTCGCTCGCAGTGGTACAAGGCGGACGAGGCGCGGCAGAAGGAACTCGAGCGGGCTCGGGCGGAGGACGGAGGGCGGAAGTCGCGCAAGCCGCAATGAGCAGCAGGCACGTGCGTCGCCTTATCGTCGCCGCGTTCATTTGGCCTCGTCCGCCTCGAGAGCTCCTCTCGCGCGCGCGAGACGGACGTCCTCCTGAGCCTTCTCGAGCTCCTGAGCATCGAGAGCGCTTGCCCCTGTCCGTACGAGAAAAGCGCGAGAGGCTGCGGAGGGACCGGGGAAAGTGACGCCGTCAGCTGATAGGAGCGTCGAGAAGAACGCGGAGGCCGGAGAGTCCGGCCGACCCTCGGCCGCTTCCGCTAGCTCGCTCGTCCTTGGACCTCTCGTCCCCTCGGCTCTCGCTCTCTCTCCCCTCCAGCTAAAGCGCGCATGGCCGCCATCGTCGCCCTGAACGCGGCAGTCGCCCTCCTGCGCAGCAACGAGGGCCTGCGCGACCTGCGCTCGCCCGTCATCCCGCTCCCGGACGACCACCACGACCACCGCGGCCCTCCTCGGCGCTCGGCCTCGCTCTCGTCGCGCAGCACCCGCACTCGCACCCAGTCGCTCGCCCGCCAGCACTCGCGGTCCCGCCCCGCGCCGCTCACCGAGCGCAGCCTGCGCGCGAGCCACCTCGCGTGGCTGATCCGCCTGCGCGACCTCAAGGCCCGGATGACGGCCCTCGAGGACTGCCGCGCCAAGCGCCACGACTCGTGTTGGGCGGGCAAGGCGACGTGGCGCCACATCCGTGCCGTGCGCAAGGCCGTCGACGAGGCAGAGTGGGTCGAGGACAAGCTCCGCCAGGCCGTCGTGTGGTGCCGCGGCGCTGGAGTGCGCAAGGCGCCCGTCTCCTCGCTCCTCTCGGTCGGCCGCAATGGGTGCGTCCACCTCTTCTTCCTGTCCTCCCCTACTTCTACAGGACTCGGACTGACTCCCTGCCGTTCCCGCCCTCTCGCCCTCGCCCTCCCTCCCTCTCGCCGACGCACCCTCGCAGCCTCTCGGCCCGCCCCAAGCACAACGCCTTCCCGCCGACCCTCCTCGAGCTCCCCTTCCCGCTCCCGCACGCCCTCGAGGCCAACATCTACTTCCTCACCGTCCCGCGCCCGCCGCCCCTCGCCCGCCACGACGCGTGGGACGCCGAGCGCGCCGCGCAGAGCCACGAGGCGCCGCCCATGTACGACGAGGAGCTCGCGTTTGGCGAGACGGTCCTCGAGCGCGGCGGCGACCTGGATGTCGCTGTCGCGCTGCTCGAGTACGAGCGCGCGAGCCACGCGCAGGACGTCGTCGACGTGTCGAGCACGCGCGCGACCAACTAGAGCTCCCCCTCCTAGACACCTCCCCTTCTCGCTCTCCCCTCTCACGTTGCGCTGGTTCGCTTCCCTCCCCCTCGTTCGTCCCCCTTCCCTCGTCCAGACACTCGACTCGGCCGCAGTCCCTCTCTCTCTCCTTGACGTACCCCCACGATCCTTCTGAAACTCATGTAGCGATAGGTATTTCACGAGCGACTCGAGCGAGAGGAGAATGAGAGACGAGGTGCGAGTGCGAGGGAGAACGAGAGGGGACGATGAGGTCTAACGGGCGAGGAGGGGGAGAGGGGACTGCGAGAGCTGGGCGAGCGACGCCTAGAAGGCATGGTGCCTGCCGCCCTTCTCGGCGTCGACAGCGCCCTGGTCGTCGAACTGTACCCGGTACGGCGGGCTCGGCGTCGCCGGTGCGAACTGCGCCCTCGCCGGGAACATCGAGCCCTTGGCCGCCGCCTCCTCGCCGCCGCCGCCGCCGGTGAGCGCGCCCTTGCGGCTCGCGAGCGACACGTCGTCGTCCTCGGCGTCGATGTTGACCTCCTGGCGCACCGTGACGTGCACGGGCTGCTGCGGGACGCCGCCGCCGGCGCTCAGGCCGCCGAATCCCTTGCGCGAGGGTGTCGAGTCGTCGAACGCGCCCGAGCCGTGTGGGCTGCGCGCGTTGAGGGTCGCGAGGAACGAGCCGATGTCTGCGAGGCGACGAGGAGGAGGGAAGGGCGTCAGCAAGTGGGCTCGAGAGGAGCGCGGGAGGAGAGACCGAGAGGCTCGGGCGCGGCGAGGAGAGGGAGAGAGAGGCGCAGACGCACAGATCTTGGCCTCGGGCAACCCGAAGAAGGTGTAGTAAGTAGAAGAGGGCCAGGTCGCGTACAGGATGACGATGGCGATCTGGCACACGGCCGAGAGCAGGTTCGTCTGCGCGGCCATGAGGACGACCTTCTTGAGCGGCCTGCGTGCGTGAAAGAGCGTCAGCGTCCGTCGAGAGAGCTCTTGAGCCGAGACGAGGAGAGCAGAGAGGGGAAGGGGGAGAGGGACGCACGTGCTCGTCTTGACCGCGCCGCCCGACTGCTTCTTGGGCTTGAAGACGAGGTACCAGAACATGAGCGCCGTGATGGACAGGTCCACGAAGAGGACGCCTCCGAACCACCCCCACGACTGGGTGCGGATGTCGGCGAAGGCGAGGATGTTGTCCGGGTTCTGCGAGCAGACGTAGCCCATCCCTGGGCGGCGGCGAGAGGGCGTCAGCTCCGCTCAGACTCGCTGTTCCCAGAGGCGGGACGACGCACAGAGAGCGATGCCGTAGCAGCCGAGCGAGATGGCGCCGAGGACGATGACGGGGATCCAGTTGCGGCTCGAGACGGCGTAAACTGCAAGACGAGGAGGGAGGAGGGGTCAGTGCGCTGCTCCTCGAGCGTCGACAGAGCGGGTGACTGACGCACGGCGGTACAGGTAGAAGCCTTGAACGGCGAGTACCGCGGTCGACATGATGAAGCAGTAGGCCGTGAGCTCGAACGGCAGCCGGGCGAGATCCTGCGGGCGGATAAAGTAGGTGACGCCCCACTGCGAGCGAGGGGGAGGGACGAGATCAGCTGCCGCTCGCCGCTCCTGCACAGACGAGGTGGAGCCTTGCAGGCGCACCTTGTACGCCCACGACGCGTTGAACGCCGTGTCGACGAGCGCCCACGCCGTCCCGACCGCGGCGGCGACTTGGATCCATGCCGGGTCGCGAGAGAAGCGCGAGTAGTACCGGCCGTACAGGCTCACGACAATGCCGCACGAGAAGCACGAGAGGCACGTCGCGACGATCTGCGGGCGGTTCGAGAGGGCGAGGGCGAGGAGGAGGAGGAGGCGAGGGGGAGATCGGGACGAGGAGCGCGATCAGCTCGAGCTCGGCACGGCGGGGAGAGGGACAGAGAGGGACGCACGACGGCTCCAACGGTGCTGACGATGGCCGACGACATGCTTGCGCGCCGCAGAGCTGGACAGGCGAGCGAGGCGAACGAGCGGGCCGACTGCGAGAAGCGGCGAGGACAAGCGCGGGCGAGCTCGAGGCGGTGCGGCAAGCGCGGCTAAACCCTCGCCGAACGAGGCTGAAGCGGGCAGCAGCCCCGAAGCGGGGCGGACAGGAGGCGCGGACGCGAGCCCGAGGGCGTCGCCTCCGTCCGTCCTCCCCGGCTTCCGATCACGTGCAGGCCAGCGGCGGTGTCGAGCGAGGAGCACGCGCCGAGACGAGCAGGGAGAAGCAGAGAAGCAGAAGCGCTGAAGGCGAGCAAGGGCAAAGCTGAAGAAAGCGATGGGCCCGAGGACGTGCCGTGAGGACTTGCTCTCGGGCCGCTCGTGGCCGCTCTTGCGCTCGGCGTCGAAGGCAGCGCAGGGTCGAGCATTCGTACATGGCACTGATGCAGCTCCTCCTCGCGCAAACCTGTACGAGGAGATGGGAGAGAGAGAGTCAGCGACGGCTCGATGGAGGAGGTCCGTGCGAGCGAAGGAGAGAGCGTTCGAGCGCACCTTTACTTCTTCCACGCCTTGAACCGCAGCCGCACGTACATGACCGTCCACTTGCCCTCGCCGTCGCCCTCGCCGACGTCGTGCTTCATGTCGACCTCGAGGCGGCGGCACACCTCGTCGATGACGGCCTCGCGGTCGGCGGGCGAGGGGAGCGCGTCGAGGAAGGCAAAGGCGAACGTCTCGAGCCAGCCGCGCAGGCCTGTCGGGAGGGCCGTCGGCCGAGGAACGAGCTCTGCGGGCGAGGAGGAGGCTGGGTCAGGTCGGCGTGGTCGAGAAGGGCGGCGCAGGGAGGGGAGCGAGGACGCACCGCAGGTCTCGACCTTGAAGCCCGCCTTGTCGAGGATGGCGCCGTACACCTCGGGCGTCGGGAAGAACCACGGGTCGACCTGAGTGGCGTCGATGCCGCGCTCGCCGAGCACGACGTGGAGCGTCGAGCGCACGCCGACCATATTGAGCGCGCCGCCAAACTGCAGGAGGCAAGAGGAGCGTCAGCTGCGGCTCGAGACGGCGAGGACTGGCGGTGGAAGGTGGACGCACTTCTCCGACAAAGCGACCGCCGGGCTTGAGCAGGCCATGGACGCCTCGGACGACCTTGGCCGGGTCGGTCTTCATCCAGTGAAGCGCCGCGTTCGAGAAGACGGCGTCGTACCGGCCGTCCTGCTCGAGCCCCTCGAGCTCGTGCCCGTCGCGCAGGACCCAGCTGATGGCGCCGGCGGCCGGCGACGACAGCGCTGCGGCGTTGGCCTCGGCGCGCGCGAGCAGGTCGGGTGAGGCGTCGAGGCCGACGACCGAGCCGCCGGGGAGGACGGGCGGCAGGACCGACTCGAGCGTGAGCTCGCCCGAGCCGCAGCCGAGGTCGAGGATGTGCTCCTGCGAGGCGTGGACGGGCGGGGGTCAGCTTCGGGCGACAGGTGGGGGCGGGAGGGGGAGGGGGAGGAGGAGGACGAGACGCACTCCGGGCTGAGGAGCGAGGAGGGCGACGGCCTTGTTGGTGAAGGCGGCCGAGTAGACAAAGCTCGCGTTGGTGCTGTAGCGCTCGGCGCTCCAGTTGTCGGTCGTCGACGAGGCTGCCATCGCTCGAGACGGGCGGGAGGGCGACGAGGGCGAGGCGAGCGGCGAGTGGGAGGGCGAGAGCGAGGTCGCAGCAGCTTGCAAGGAGGCTCAGGCGAGTCAGCAGCTGACTCGGCTGGCCCGGCACGACAAGGTCGGCAGCGGCGAGGCGTCGGAAGCAGCGAGCGGGGCGACGAGCCGACCTCTCTCTCCGCTCGCTAAGTCCGCTCGACGACGCAGCCGAGGCACGGCAGCACAGCCTGATGATACAGTCAACAGCACAGACAACACTACAGACCGGCCCGCCGACGCTCGCCTCGCTGCTCATCCAAGTGCCGCCGCGTCGAGCGCGACCTGACGAGCCTCCTCGGCGGCCGTAGCGAGCCTGGGCACCTCCTGCGCGACGGTGAGAGTCTCGTCAGCTTGTCCTAGATGGAGAGAACGCGATCGGGGAAAGGAGAACGCACCTCGAGCAGCTGGTCGAGCGTGTGCCGGCCCTCCTCGAAGTACTGCTGCGCCTGCGCCGGCGTCGGCGCCTCGGGCATCGCTGCGAGCGGCGCAAATCATCAGCGCGAGGAGCTCGAGAACGAGCAGTACGGGAAGGAGAGAGGCGACGCACCGGCTGCGACGCCGAGGCTCTTGCGCGGGCGCACTTTCGGGAGCGAGAGCTCGTCGGGAACGGGCGCGCGGGCGTCCTCAAGCTTGCCGAGGTACTCCTTGTCGAGCTCGACGACACCCTGGACGTACTGTGGGAGAAGGTCGAGGCGTCAGCTCGGATCCGTCGTTGCTGGGCTCGCAGAACGACGAGGAGAGAGGACGCACCTCGGCCGTTCGCGAAGGAGCGTCGACTCGCTCTCGGGCATTGACCTCGCGCGCGTCGAAGAGGTCGTTCTGGTATTTGAGCACACGCTGATGCAGCTCGTCGTTGAACGGCTGCGTCTTGCCGAGCTCTGCGCGCGGGGTCGGAGGGTCAGCTCGAGGCGAGGCGAGGCGAGGAGGACGAGGAGGAGCGAGAGGGACGCACCGCCGCGCTTCTTCTTGCGCTCGTACTCGGCGACGGGGAGCCCGGCGATGGTGCAGTTGGACGAGATGATCGACTCGACCTTGCGGTAGAATTGCTGCGACGAGGCAGGAGGCGAGGGGGGAGGCGAGGTCAGGGCCCGGTTCCCGCAACGAGCACACGGCCTGTTGGTGCGAAGCGAGCACACACGACCCTAATGCCCGAGAGCAAGGCCTCCAAGCAGCTCCCACCGCCCGGCGAGGCCGTGACGGCGAGAGCGCTCATCATCGAACCAGGAGGAGGGAGGGGGCTCACCTTCATGACGAGCTCCTCGACGCGCTGCTTGTCCTGTGCAGTCATCCCAGCCTGCGCAGCCTTGCCCTTGCCCTTGCCCTTGCCACCCGCAGTCGCCCCACACCGCTCGTCGACCCGCTGCACGAGGTCGGCCCTCCACCGCTCGAGGACGGCGCGCAGCTCGTCCTCCGTCTCGAACGCGAGCGGCGGGATCTCCTCCTCGGTGTCGTCGATCGTGCGCAGGGCGGCGGACGCAGAGCTGCTGGCCTGGGCGGGCATGGCGGGCGAGCGAGCGGGTTGTTGTGGTGCGAGAGGAGCAGAGGCGCCTCGACGCGCGGCTGGCTCTCGAGCGGGGTGAGGCTCGACGGTATTGCTTGCGCGGCTCGCTTGAGAGGTTGCTGTCGCAGACTCGCAGTCTGGCTCTCGCTGTGCTCGGTGCGGCGAGCGGGACCCGCCGAGGTGACGTTCGCCGGCTCGAGCGCTCTCTCGAGTCGCTGCTCGCGACAAGGGCAGGATGGTTCGACGGAAAATGCAGCGTGCGACTATAGAACGACCCATGAGAGAGACAGAGAGGTCTAGGACAAGTACAACCCGAAAGACAGCGAGAGAGAGAGCGCTCCGACCGCTTCTTCTCCTCAGACGCGCTCCTTGACATCCTCGACCTCCTCGACGCTCGAGCCCGCCTGCGGCTTGAGGTACGACGGGCCGCGCTCGGCACCGAGCTCGTGCTCGCGCTGGAGCTCGGCCATGACGATCTGGTTGGCGCGCCACACGTTCTTCTGGGCGAAGAGGCGGTCCATCTCCTCGAGCGGGATGTTGCGCGTCTCGGGGAGGAGGAAGCAGATGTAGGGGATCGACGCGAGCTGCATAAGCTGTGTGTGTGGATGCAGGGTCAGCGAGAGAGCGCGACAGGCGAGGAAGTAGGAGAGAGAGGCGGACGCACGCAGAAGAAGAGGTAGACGCCCCATCCGCCGGCGCCCATGCGCAGGAACATGGTCGGCGTAGCGCGCGAAATGACAAAGTTCCCTGTAGGTAGGAGAGCGAGTCAGCTCGAGAGCTCGGGCGAGGCGAGGGAGCGAGAGAGGCGAGGGAGCGAGAGAGGGAGGGGGACGCACAGAGCCAGTTCGAGGTCGCGGCGAGGCACTGCGTGACCTGCCGAACGGTGCCCGGGAACGCCTCCGAGTTGACCACCCACGGCGTGCCGTTCCACGATGCGGCGTAGAAGGCGGTCCAGAGGTAGAAGAAGAACATGGCCGCCTTGCCGGCGGCGGGGAGCTCGGCGGTCGGGTTGAGCTGAGGCTTCTCGACGTTGATGTAGATGGCGATGGCGAGCATAGAGAGAGCACCACCGATCGAGCCGATGAGGAGCTGTACGAGGGAGGATGAGGGAGCGTCAGGACGAGCTCGAGAGAGAGAAGGGAGGAGAGGAGGGAGGAGGGGACGCACGATGCCGCGGCGGCCGTAACGGTCGATGATGAAGAAGCACCAGACGAGCGCGAGCACCGTCTTGATGACACCGAACACGCCGGTCGTGAGGAGCGAGGTCGAGGTGCCGGTGACGCCGATCGACTTGAAGATGGTCGGGGAGCTGTGGGAGGAGGCCCGAGTCAGCTACTGGAGCGGCGGGGAGTCGCCGTACGCTGGGAGGGAGACTTTCTAGTAATTGATCGCGTTGATACCGGTACCGTTCTGCCATATGAACAGGCTGGAGACGACCAGCATGCGGCGGAAGAGGTGGCCGGTCGAGAACAGGTGCCGGATCGGCGCCCAGAAGCCCGTGCCGACGGCCGTGCGGTCGTGCTCGGCCTGGATGTCGATCTCGTTGATCTCGTTGATGATGTACGGGTCCTCGGGCGAGAGGTTGCGGATGAAGCACAAGTTCTTGACGGCGGCGTCCCTCTTGCCACGCTGCATGAGCCAGCGCGGCGACTCGCGCACGAAGAAGGGAATGCCGAGCGCGAAGAGGCCACCAGGAATGAGCTGGACGGCGAAGGGCTGCGGGCAGAAAAGAGGGCGTGAAGAGCGAGAAGGGAGAGGAGAGGGAGGACGAGAGTCAGCGCTCGGGCCCCTCGAGGAGTCCCTCGCCGCAAAGAGAGTCGCACGCACCGTAAGCCACTGCGTGGTGCCAGGCGCGATGTGCTTGGTGACGCCGTAGTTGATCCAGAAGCCGACGAGACCACCGACTGCAAGCAGGGAGGAGGAGAGGGTCAGTCGCGCTCCGGGCTCGACGAGCCGAGGAGCGAGAGAAGGACGCACTCTGCCAGCCGATCTCGTACATGCCCACGAGCTGACCGCGGATAGCCGGGGGCGAGATCTCGGAGATGTAGAGCGGCGTGAGGTTCGAGGCGGCGCCACTGCAAGGAGGAGGGGGAGGAGAGTCAGCGCCCGCGCCCGCGCTCGAGTCCATGCAGAAGAGGATGAGGAGACGCACATTCCGAGGCCTGCAACGATGCGGCCGCCGTAGATGGGGCCAAGACCGCGCGCGCCGTCGGCGGCGAGCATGACACCCGCTCCGAGGCAGAAGACGAGGGACGACAGGAGGAGGCCCATCTTGCGGCCGAGGAGCTGGCCGACCG
>Ga0308169_10001195_pt1 | contig 31318 bp, 28 predicted proteins | sample PhyBR1_2_FD_202139 | JGI IMG/M metagenome (GOLD analysis project Ga0308169, IMG submission 202139) | Phyllosphere microbial communities from UC Gill Tract Community Farm, Albany, California, United States - DLSLSB.R1 | ecosystem: Host-associated > Plants > Phyllosphere > Unclassified | place...
GATGTGCGCGGCCTCGGGGTCGATGATGATGTTGAACTCGGCCACGGCGCTCCAGTTGCCCACGTGGTAGCCGCCGCCCATGAGGACCACTTCCTTGACGCGTTCCACAATGCGCGGTTCCTTGCGGGCGGCCATGGCTATGTTGGTCAGGCCGGCGGTGGGGACGAGCGTGACGGTGCCGGGCTCGTGCGCCATGACGGTGTCGATGATGAGGTCGACGGCGTGGCGCGGGTCCAGCTCGATCGTGGACTCGGGCAGGGCGGGGCCGTCCATGCCGGAATCGCCGTGGATGTCCGGTGCGGTTTCGATGCTGCGGACCAGCGGGCGGGGGCAGCCGGCGGCGAAGGGGACGCCGGTAATACCGGCGATGGTGCCGACGGCCAGGGCATTGCGGGTGACTTTTTCGAGGGTCTGGTTGCCTACGACGGTGGTGACGGCGAGCAGTTCGATGCTGGGGTTGCCGTGTGCCAGCAGCAGTGCCACGGCGTCATCGTGGCCGGGGTCGCAGTCCAGGATGATCTTCCGGGGTTCTGTTGAACCCGTCCGGTGCTGGCTCGCTTGGGGATTTGGTTCCACGATGGTGCTCCACGTCATTGGGGCCTGCCGGGGATGGCAGGGGTTTTGAGTATTCCGGGAGTGATCATGGCAGGGTTTTGTGGTCTACGTCAAACGCTTAACGTTCACCCCGTGTCGTCGCACGTCAAACGCTTGATGCCTTGCCCTTACTGGCGTTGCCGCGCGGCGACTAGGATCGGAGTATGGAATCCGGGGAACAGGTGAAGCAGCGGGCGCGGCCGCGGCGGGTGACGGCCGCAATGGTCGCCGCACGGGCCGGGGTGTCGGTGGCTACCGTGTCCCTCGTGGCCAACGGCAAAACCGCCGGCCGCGTCTCGGAGGACAACATTTCCCGGGTGCGGGAGGCCATTGCCGAACTGGGCTACGTGGTGGACGGGATCGGCAGCTCGCTGGCCCGCGGGGTGAGTTCCATCGTCATCCTGGTGGCGCCGGACATCTCCAACCCGTTCTTCGCCAAGGTGATCGGCGGGGTGCGGGAATCGCTGGGACCCAACTACCAGCTGCTGCTGTCCGTCACCGATTCGGGCGAGTTTCCCAAGGCCGACGACGTCCGGAAGCTGATGTCCCTTCGTCCCGCCGGACTGTTGGTGGACGCCCCGAATGCAGGTTTCCTGGCGGATCTCTCGGTGGCCGGCCCGCTCGTCCTGCTGGACGCGCCCGGCCTTGAATCCGTGGCCCCCGCCGTCAACCTTGACGTTGCCCAGGGCGCCCGGGAGCTGGCCGCCCACCTGGCCGATGCAGGCCACCGGCGGGTGGCCTATCTGGACAGCGTTACGGGGACTGAGACCTTCAGGATCCGCCGTGAGGCATTCCTGGCCGAGTCCTCGGCGCGGGGCATGGCGCTGGATGCGGACCACATGCCCGCCACCACCATCGACGTCGGCGAGGCGGCGGCCGCGTTCGCCGCAGCCTGGCCGGACTGGCAGCGCGCCGGAGTCACCGCCGTCGTCTGCGCCACTGACACGCACGCCTATGGTGTGCTGCAGGAAGCCCGTGTGGGCGGGGTCCGGATTCCGGAGGAGCTGGCGGTGGCCGGGTTCGACGACCTGCCGTACTCCGCCACCAGCAGCCCCGGCCTGACCAGCGTGCACCTGCCTGCCAAGCTGCTGGGACTGAAAGCCGGGGAGCAGTTGCGGCTGCAGATGGAGGGGAAGGAGCTGGACCAGGAGGAACTGACGCTGGAGAGCTCGCTGGTGGTGCGCGGTTCCACGTCTCCCGCCGCAACGTAAGGGCTTCCTGCCCCGCTCCTGTCGGACCCCGGCCGTAAGCTTGGACCATGCCGAGTAACTGGGAGAGCCTGGACGCGCCGCTGCGGGAGTCGGTGCAGCACAACGTGGAGATCTACGAGCGCGTCCGGCCTGCCCTCAAGCTTGTCACCCGCGATGTCCTACTGACCCTGCGGGCCATGCTGAAGGACAGTGAGGTCACGCCGCTGTTCGTCACCGGCCGCACCAAGACGGTGGAGTCCTTCAAGGAGAAGATTTCCCGTACCGAGGAACCGCTGGAACCGGGCGGCCGGCGGCTGCTCAAGTTCCCGGACCCCTTCCGCACCCTCAATGACATGGTGGGCATCCGGGTCATCACCAAACTGCCGGCGGAAAACGCCGTGGTGGCCAACATCATCAAGCGCCAGCGCCAGGTTTTCGACTGCCGCGGGGACCGCGAGAAGGACATCGGGTCCATCGAGTCCGGCACCTATGGATACTCCAGCCGGCACCTGATCCTGCGAACCATCCAGAACGAGGCTGTCAAGGAGTACCAGCAGGTTTTCAACCCGGACCTGCAGCCCAACGGCAGCTATTTTTTCGAGTGCCAGATCCGCACCATCTTTGCTCACGCGTGGAGTGAGATTGAGCACGACATCCGCTTCAAGGCCGAGGATCCCCGCGCCTGGACACCGCACTTCGACCGGCAGTTCACGGCTACCGCGGCCATGCTGGAAACGGTGGAGACGGCGTTCGCCGACCTGCACGAAAGCTATGAGGAAGTCCGCAGCTACTGGGACATGGACGGCGAGGGAGCTACGCCGCTCACTCCCAACCGGATCCGGGATGTCTGGCGCACCCTGCTCCCGCACGTGGACCGCAAGGTGGATGACGACTGGGGCTGGGCCGCTGAACTCCTCGCTGCCCACGGGCTCAACCAGACCATGCAGCTGGCCGGGCTGCTGAACGCCAACCGGATCACCGAGGTCCGCAAGGCCCTGGACCACCGCTACTCCCCCGGCCCCGACCGGCTCCTCGATGACCTGCTGCTGTGGCAGTACGGCACCAGCCACGTGGACCTCACCGCGGAAGCGCCCGACGTCGTCCCGCACCCCCGGCGCGACAGCCTCCTGCGGCGGTTGCGGCAGATCGAGCGGTACCGGATGACGAAGAAGTAGGACCGTTGGAACCCGTGCGGCTGGTCCTGTCCGGCTTCGGTCCCGTGGGCCGCGCGTTTGCCGAGGCCGTCCTGAAGCAGGATTCCTCGCTCGAGATTGCTGCCGTCCGGGGCCACGGGACTCAAGTCTTCCTCGCGCCCGGTATCGCTGTGCCCGAGCGCTCCTCCTGGGGGCCGCTGTGGCCAATCGAGGAGACGCTGGGGCTTACCCGGGCTGATGTTCTCGTGCAGGCACTGCCTTCCTCGCCTGAAGCTCACCCGCGAGTGTTGCAGGAGGCAATTACTGCCTTGAGGGGCGGCGTGGACGTGGTGACGGCAACCAAGAGCCACGTGCTCAGCCACTGGCGGGATCTTGAGCGGGCGGCCGTCGCTGTCGGGAGCCGCATCCGCATTTCCGGCGCCACGGGCGCGGCGCTTCCCACGGCCGACATGGCGCGCGTGGCGCTGAGGGGCATGGACTGTACAGCCGTGCGGGCCTGTCCGAATGGAACGTCCAACTTTGTGTTGGATGAGCTTGCAGGGGGTGTTGAACTGGCCGCCGCGGTGCTGGAGGCCCAGCGCCGCGGCATCGCTGAAGCAGACCCTTCCGCGGACCTCTCCGGTAGAGACGCAGCCACCAAGGTGCGTCTGATCGCAGGTCTCCTGTGGGACTGGGACGTCTCCCGGATAGCAGTGGAGGCGGAGCCGATCGACTCCGCCACGGCGCCCAGGGCGTTGGCCGCGGCCGAACAGGGACTACGCCTTCGCGCCGTGGCGGGAGCCTCCCTGGACCGGCCGATGGTGGTTAAGGTGCGGTTGGAAGCCGTGCCACCGTCCGATCCGCTCTTCTCCATCGCCGGCCCGGAAAAGGCGATGGTTTTCGTCTCCCCGGAAGCCGGGGATGTCACGGTGCAGGGCGGCCGCTCCAGTCCCAAGGGGGCCGCACTGGCAATGCTGAAGGATGTAATTAACTTGGCTGGATCAAAAAGAAGTGGCTTCCATTAGGGCGCTTGCGGTTCGGGGGCAGTGAACCTGACTGCCCAAACCTACTGGACTCCCGCCCGCAGCCGCCTACTTTTCGCTGTTGCGTTTGGCCGCTAATTCGGCGGCCCGCCCGAATCTTCAAGAAGCCATTCCAGCGCCTTGTCACGAGACGTGAAATACCTGATTGGGAACCCGGCTGGTAACAGGGGCAAGACCGGCCTTGGCTACGTCGATGCCTATGTATGCCCCCGGCTTCCAGCTCAAGTGGAGAACCCCACCAGACAACTCCATCGTGCCTTCACCCTTGATGTCCGCCTTGCTCAATGCCGTCCCCTGTCGCGAAGACCAACACAGTCTTGACCGTAACGGAAAGGACATCACCTTTGCAGCGGAACGCTCACTAGACGTTTGTCAGCGGTCAGGATGCCCGGATCGAGTGGACCTCAGGCGTGATGTCTTAACTGCCCTTAGTTCATGAGCCAGGCGGCGCCGAGCAGCAGCGCCTTCCAACTGCGGGACTCTGGAGTATCAGAGTCCCGCAGTCGTAAAGCTCCGCGTGATCAAGGCGGGCGCCAGCAAGGTGGACGAGCCAGAAGACGCAGCGGTCGCCGGTGATTCGTTCGTGCTCTCCAGAATTTTTTCCGCCTGACAGGTGGACGTCGACGAGATCGTTTCTGCCGACCATTGACGATTCAGACACAGCTGAGGATGCGCGGGCTTCCCGTTGGGGACCGGGCCGATGTATTTACAGGCTGCTCCGTGGCCGACTCAGAAATTGCCGCCCTCGGCTTTGACCGCGAGTACGGGCCGGTCGGCCTGCATGAGGATCTGCTGGGCGTGGCTGCCGAGGATGAACTTGCCCACGTGGGTGCGGTGCCGGAGGCCGATCACGATCAGCGAGGCGTCCACCTCCCGTGCCACGTCCAGGAACTCGTTGGCGAGGTCATGCTCGTAGGGCGGCTGGATGACGGTGGCGGTGACCCCAGCGTCCGCGGCCTTTTTCGCTGCCTCCGCCAGGACGTCCTCCGGTGCCACGGATTTGTCCACCAAGGCACCCTGACGGGCGGAGTTCACAATGTACAGGTCTTTTTGCCGGAGCTGTGCTTCGGCGATGCCGGCGGCGAGGGCTGCGTCGCCGGACGGGGTGGGAACGAACCCGACGATGATACTCATACTTTCTCCTTGATGTTTTGGTTGGCGCCGTTTCCGGCGGTGGCCGCTGCAGTCGTCGTGCCCTTGCGCTTGGCAAGCATGCTGCGGACGCCCGGGAGCACAGCCACCAGGACGAAGACCACCAGCAGTGTTGCCGAGATGGGGCGGGTGAAGAAGCCCGTGGGGTCGCCGCCGAAGACCAGCAGCGAACGCCGCAGCGAGCTTTCCAGCAGCTCGCCGAGGACGAAGGCCAGGACCAAGGGACCTGGTTCGAAGCCGAACTTCTTCATCAGGTAGCCCAGCACGCCGAAGAACACCACGAGGGTGACGTCGAACATGCTGTTGTTGATGGTGTAGGCGCCCAGCAGTGTGATCAGGGCGGTGATCGGGGCGAGGATGGCGGCGCGGACGCGGAGGATGCGGACGAAGATGCCTACCAGGGGCAGGCTCATGATCAGCAGCAGGATGTTGCCGATGTACATGGAGTTGACCACGCCCCAGAACAGGTCCGGGTTTTGCTCCACCAGCTGTGGGCCGGGCGTGACGCCCTGGATTAGCAGCGCGCCGAACATCAGTGCCATGGTGGCGTTGGCGGGGATACCGAGGGTCAGCAGCGGGATGAACGACGACGTCGCTGCCGCGTTGTTCGCTGTTTCCGGGCCGGCGACGCCTTCAGGCGCACCTTTACCGAAGCGTTCCGGCTGCTTGGCCCGCTTCTTTTCCATGGCGTAGGAGGCCATGGAGGCGATGGTGGCACCGCCGCCGGGGAGGATGCCCAGGAAGAAGCCGAGGACGGAGCCTCGGGTGATGGCACCGGAGGCGTGCCTCAGGTCCGATTTGGAGGGCCAGACGTTGGAGACTTTCGACGGCGCCTTGGCGGCCCGGTGCCGTTCCTCCAGGTTGTAGAGGATCTCGCCGAGGCCGAAGAGGCCCATGGCGATGGGCACGAAGTCAATGCCGTCGGCGAGTTGGAGGCTGCCGAAGGTGAAGCGGCTTTCGCCGGTGAAGACGTCGCGTCCCACGGTTGCGAGCAGGAGTCCGACGGCGGCCGCAATGAGTGCCTTGGCCTTGGAGCCTCCGCTGATGGTTGCAACCAGCAGGATCCCGAGCATGGCGAGTGCGGAGTATTCGGCCGGTCCGAAGTCGAGGGCGAAGCCTGCCACGACGGGCGCCAGGAAGGTCAGGCCGACGATGGCGGCGGTTCCCCCGATGAAGGAGCCGATGGCGGCCAGGCCGAGGGCGGTACCTGCTTTGCCCTGTCTCGCCATTTGGTAGCCGTCAAAAACGGTGACTACGGATGATGCTTCACCGGGGAGGCGGAGCAGGACGGAGGTGATGGTGCCGCCGTATTGGGCGCCGTAGAAGATGCCTGCGAGCATGATGATCGCGGTGACGGGTTCCACGCTGTAGGTCAGGGGGAGCAGGATGGCGATGGTGGCTGCGGGTCCCAGCCCGGGCAGCACGCCGATCAGCATGCCGATCACGACGCCGATCAGGCAGTAAAGAAGGTTCATCGGTTCCAGGACGACTGAAAAACCGTTGATCACAGGATTAAAGAAATCCACGGTGGTCTCCTAGAAGAGGTGGGGGATGGACGTGCCGAGGGCCAGGACGAAGATCCCGTAAAACGCGGCGACAACGATGGCGCTGACAAGGAGGGTGGAGCGCCAGGTTTCGCTGCCCAGGAACTTCATCCAGATGATGCAGAGGATGAGGGAGGGGAGCTCGAAACCGATGACGGGCATCAGGGCCACCATGGCGGCCAGCGTGACCAGTCCGGTGAGCGGGGCCATCGACATCCGCGTGAATTTTTCCGCGTCCCGGTTGTGCCGGCCCCAGACGAGCTGGAAGATGGCAAGGGCCACCATGACGCAGCTGGTGAGGAATGGCCACAGCCCCGGTTCGGGCTTCTCCGGGGTGCCAAGACCCATGGACACGGACAGCACCAGGGCGCCGATTCCGACGCCGAGCACCACCAGGGAGGAGGCCGTGTTGGCAAGCGGCCCGGCGGCGGGAGGCTTTTCTTCCTCCCAATGAGCGGCCAGTTCTTCGGGGGTCAGGGCTTCGGGCATCTCGTCCCCGCCCTCGACGCCGGGCTGCGGGGCGGAGCTGCCGCCCCGCCCGGCAGCCACTGCTGGAGTAGTCTCCATGGCGGCGTTTACTTGTTCCCGCTGAGGCTGATGCCGTACTTCTCCACCAGGGACTTGTACTTCGCGGCGTAGTCCTTCCACTGCGTTACCACTTCCTCGCCGGAAATCTCCTTGGGCGTCAGGAGGTTCTTCTTGTTGAACTCCTGGTAGGCATCACTCTTGAAGGTGTCCTTGAAGGCTGCGGCGAGCTTGTCCTTGACCTCCTGGGGAGTGCCCTTGGGAGCCGCGACGGCACGGTACTGCGCGACGGGCACGTCATAGCCCGCTTCCTTGGCGGAAGGCACGTCCGGCAGGAAGCTGTTCCGTTCTTCGGAGAAAACCAGCAGGGGTGCTACTTTCCCGGCTTGGATCTGGGCCATTGCCTCGCCGAGCTGGACCGTGGCCAGCTCAACCTGGTTGCCCAGGACAGCAGTCAGCGCCGGCTTGCCGCTGTCGAACGGAACATCCGTGCCCTGCACGTTGGCCTGCTTGAACAGGACGGTCTGCGCGAGCTGGCTGCCGGTTCCCACGCCGGTGGTGCCGAACGTAACGTTCCTGCCAGCGGAGGTAACGTCCTTGAAGTTCTTGAAGCCCGAGCCCTGGCTGGCGACAAGCACGTAGTCGTCCTGGGAGAGGCCGGTGATGACGTCCAGGTCGTCAAGGTTCACGGCCTCGTCCTTGCTGACGGCAAGGGGAGTGATGGTGATCAGGGAGGCCGTGAGGAGAACCAGTTCCTGCCCATCGGCCGGTTTGCCGGCAACTTCCTTCGTCGCCAGGGCACCGTTGGCTCCCGGCTTGTTCACTACCGGCATTGGAGCACCCAGGGTCTTCGCGGCTCCTTCTGCGAGGGCCCGTGCAATGAGGTCCGTGCTGCCGCCGGCGGCCTGCCCGACTGTCATTGTTACCGGGCCGGAGGGGTATTTCGAGGAATTACCGGCAGCAGCTCCGCCGGCAACATTGCCGCCGCAGGCTGTCAGTGCCAGCAGGGTGAAAGCCGACGCCGTTCCGAGGACGGCGCGGCGGGACGGGAAGTGCATCATTGGAACTCCTCTATGCGGGTGCAAGGGCGGACATGGGAATGCCCGGGTGGTGTGAAGGGGGTCACCCCCGCTTCGCTTTGTCGAGTGTAGGGAGCAGCTATGATGCCTGTCTAAGCCCTTATCTGCATCATCTGATACCTGAAAGGCATCATGTTTACTTTCGACCAGCTCGCCGGATTTATAGCCGTCGCAGAGGAACTGCACTTCGGCCGGGCGGCGGAACGACTGAATATGACGCAGCCGCCGCTGAGCCGCCAAATCCAGAAACTCGAAAAGATCGTAGGCGCGGAACTGCTTGAGCGGGACAACCGCAAGGTTGCACTGACCTCAGCAGGACAAACATTTCTGGACGAAGCCCGCCGGTTGATGGCCTTGGCGGAGCGGGCGCCTATAACGGCGCGGCGGGTGGCATCAGGGCGGTCCGGGGTCTTGAGGGTTGGCTTTACGGCCGCCAGCGGCTTCAGCATCCTGGGCCCCCTGCTCGAGGAAATCGCGAACATCATTCCGGATGTGGACATCGACCTGCAGGAACTGGTGACCGGAGACCAGCTGGCTGGGCTGCTGACCGGCGAACTGGACCTCGGACTCGCCCGGCCTCCGTTCGACACCGAAACCTTCGACTCCCACCTCCTGTACCGGGAATCCATGATGCTGGCCGTACCCGAGGGCCACCCCCTGGCGCTGCTCGGCCGGACCATCACGGCAGATGACTTCAGCGAAGAACCCCTGATCATGCACTCCCCCACCCAGGCCCGCTATTTCTATGACCTGGTGGTGCGCATGCTCCCCATCCGCCACGCGAATGTGGTGCACACCGTCAGCCAGATCCTCACCATGGTGTCCCTCGTAGCCGCGAAGCGCGGCCTGGCGTTCGTACCGCACTCCGCTACCCTGCTCGGGATCCGGGGGGTGGAGTTCCTCCCGCTGGAAGGCGCGGACCACGAACAGGTGGAACTGCATGCCCTGTGGAACCGAAGGATCACCAACCCCGCACTGTCGCGCCTCCTCAAGGACCTTGAGTTCGGGATGGAATAACGAGACCGGGTCGCTTATGCAGCGAAGGTATCAATACATACAAAAAAGCACTTAGACAGGCATCAGAGCTGCTCCTACTCTGGAAAGGAACCATCACCCTGCCGCCGCCGCGGCTCACACCCCCGAAGGACCCCACCGTGGCTAAGTACACACCCCAGGAACTGGCTGACACCCTCAAGGAAGGCCTGCTGTCCTTCCCCGTGACCTCGTTCGATGCGGATCTGCAGTTTGATGAGGAGAACTACCGCAAGCACCTGGCCTGGCAGGCCAGCTTCCCGGTGGCAGGTCTCTTTGCAGCGGGCGGCACCGGCGAAGGCTTCTCCCTCACCCCGGCGGAATCGGAGACCGTCGTGCGCACCGCGGTCGACGAAGTGGGAAGCAGGGTCCCGGTCCTGGCCTCCGCCGGCGGTTCCACCGCCCAGGCCATCGAGAATGCCAAAGCTGCCGAAGCCGCCGGCGCCGAAGGCATCCTTCTGCTGCCGCCCTACCTCACCGAGGCCGACCAGGAAGGGCTTACCGAGCACGTTAGCGCCGTCTGCCGCGCCACCTCCCTCGGCGTCATCATCTACAACCGCGCAAACGCCATCTACAAGGACACCACAGTGGCCACCCTGGCGGACCGGCACGACAACCTGATCGGTTTCAAGGACGGAGTCGGCGATCTGGAACACGACGCCCGCGTCTACGCCAAGCTCGGGGACCGGCTGTTCTATCTCGGCGGCCTGCCCACCGCCGAGACCTTCGCACTGCCGCTGCTGCAGCTGGGCATGAGCACCTACTCCAGCGCCATGTACAACTTCGTTCCACAGTTCGCCTTGGATTTCTACCAGGACGTCCGCAACAACGACCGCGCCGCCGTGAACAAGAAGCTCAACGACTTCGTCATTCCGTACCTCGACATCCGCGACCGCGTGAAGGGCTACTCTGTGTCCATCGTCAAGGGCGGCCTGGACGCCATCGGCCGGTCGGCAGGCCCGGTGCGTACGCCGCTGCAGAACCTGGCACCTCAGGACCTCGCCGACCTCAAGGCCCTGATCGCCACCGTTTCCTAGCCCTCTCCGCCCAAGCACACTCCAATCGAGGAGGACCTCCATGACCCTTACCGGACATTCGCTCATCGCAGGCCAGCCCGTGGCCGGCAACGGCAAGACCACCACCGGCTTCAACCCCGCCACCAACCAGCCCCTGGAACCGGCGTACTCACTGATCACCGAAGAGCAGCTCAAGACGGCCACCGCCGCGGCGGCCGAGGCTTTCCTGTCGTTCAGCAGCCTCGACCCGGAGAGCCACGCCGCCTTCCTGGAGGCCATCGCGGACAACATCGAGGCCATCGGTGAGGAGCTGATCACGCGCGCAGGCCAGGAAACCGGGCTCCCGGCTGCCCGGCTGCAGGGCGAGCGTGCCCGCACCAGCGGGCAGCTGCGCCTCTTTGCGGGCGTCGTCCGCCAGGGCGATTTCCGCGGCGTCCGCATCGACCCCGCAATCCCCGACAGGGCCCCGCTCCCCCGGCCCGACATCCGCCAACGCCAGATCCCGCTCGGCCCAGTCGCCGTCTTTGGCGCCAGCAACTTTCCGCTGGCCTTTTCGACGGCGGGCGGGGACACCGCCTCGGCCCTCGCTGCGGGCTGCCCGGTCGTCTTCAAGGCCCACAACGCCCACCCCGGCACCAGCGAACTGGTCGGCCAAGCCGTCACCAAAGCCGTCAAGGACCACGGCCTGCACCCCGGCGTGTTCTCCCTGATCTACGGCCCCGGCTCCAGCATCGGCCAGGCCCTCGTCGCCGACCCCGCCATCAAGGCTGTCGGCTTCACCGGCTCCCAGTCAGCCGGCATCGCCCTCATGCGCACCGCCGCCAACCGGCCCGAACCCATCCCCGTCTACGCCGAAATGTCCTCGCTGAACCCCGTCTTCGTCTTCGAAGGCGCCCTCACCGGGGGCCCCGAAAGCATTAACGCCCTCGCCCAGCAGTACGTCACCTCCGTCACCGGAAGCTCCGGCCAGCTCTGTACCTCCCCCGGACTGCTCTTCGCCCCCGCAGGCGAGGCCGGGGACAAACTCGCAGCCTCCGTCGGACGCGCCATCGCCGCCTGCCCGGGACAGACCATGCTGACCGAAGGCATCGCCCACTCCTGGAACACCGGAACCGAGGCACTTGGCAAAGCGGCCGGCGTCGAACTGATCGGCCAAGGCACTGCGGGTTCCACCGAGAATGCTCCGGCGCCTGCCATCTTCGGGACGGAGGTGGAACAGTTCGTGTCCAACCATGTCCTGCACGAGGAAATTTTCGGCGCCGCCTCCCTGGTCATCCGTTACAACACCAGTGACGACCTCCTGGCCGCCGCCCGCCGGATCGAAGGTCAGCTCACCGCCACCTTGCAGCTCACCGACCAGGACTATGCGACGGCGGCACCCCTGATTCCGGTCCTGGAACAGAAAGTAGGCCGGATCATCGTCAACGGCTGGCCCACCGGTGTGGAAGTAGGCCATGCCATGGTCCACGGCGGTCCCTTCCCCGCCACCTCCGATTCCCGGACCACCTCCGTGGGCACTCTGGCCATCAACAGGTTCCTGAGGCCGGTCGCTTACCAGAACCTTCCCCAGGAACTCCTCCCGGCGCCCCTCCAGGACGCCAACCCCTGGCACCTCAACCGCCGCATCGACGGCGACGCCGTCCCCGCAGCAGAGAAAGCAGAAGTCACCGCATGAGCAACCAGCCCACCATTGCCGGCGTTGAGGTGGTGCCCGTCGCCGGCTACGACAGCATGCTGATGAACCTCAGCGGTGCGCACGGCCCCTTCTTCACCCGCAACATCGTCATCATCACCGACTCCGAGGGCCGGACCGGCCTGGGTGAAGTTCCGGGCGGCGAGAAGATCCGCACCACCATCGAGGAGGCCGGGGCCCTGCTTCAGGGGAAGCCCGTGGCCCGGTACCGCTCGCTGCTGCGCGAGGTTGCGGCCGTGTTCGCTGACCGTGATGCCGGCGGCCGCGGCCTCCAGACCTTCGACCTGCGCACTACCGTCCACGCGGTCACTGCCGTCGAATCCGCCCTGTTGGACCTGCACGGACAGTTCCTCGGGGTCCCGGTCGCGGAGCTGCTTGGTGACGGCCAGCAGCGGACCTCCGTTCCCATGCTCGGGTACCTGTTCTTCGTCGGCGACCACACGCGCACCGACCTGCCCTACCTTGTGGAGGGCAACCCCGCGGACCGCTGGGAGCAGCTCCGGCGCCAGGAAGCAATGACTCCGGAAGCCGTCGTCGCCCTCGCCGAAGCCGCCCAGGAGCGCTATGGCTTTAGCGACTTCAAGCTCAAGGGCGGAGTGCTGTCCGGCGACGCTGAAGTGGACGTGGTCACTGCCCTCGCCAAGCGGTTCCCGGACGCCCGCGTGACCCTTGACCCGAACGGCGGCTGGCTCCTTGAGGAGGCCATCCGGCTGGGCAAGCGGATGCAGGGCGTGGTGGCGTACGCCGAGGACCCCTGCGGTGCCGAAGGGCGTTTCTCCGGCCGGGAAGTCGTGGCGGAATTCCGCCGCGCCACCGGCCTGAAGACCGCAACCAACATGATCGCCACCGACTGGCGCGAGATGTCCCACGCGGTCCGCAGCAATGCGGTGGACATTCCGCTGGCGGACCCCCACTTCTGGACCATGCATGGCTCGGTCCGGGTGGCGCAGCTGTGCAACGAATTCGGCCTGACCTGGGGCTCGCACTCCAACAACCACTTCGACATCTCCCTGGCCATGTTCACCCATACCGGCGCGGCTGCCCCGGGCGAAATCACCGCATTGGATACGCACTGGATCTGGCAGGACGGCCAAGGCCTCACCAAGGAACCGCTGCAGATCAAGGGCGGCGCCATCGAGGTTCCCGACAAACCGGGTCTGGGAATTGAGCTGGACCACGCAGCCTTGGACAAAGCGCACCAGCTGTACCTGGAGCACGGCCTGGACGCCCGTGACGACAGCATCGGGATGCAGTACTACATTGATGGTTGGTCCTTCGATCCCAAGCGGCCCTGCCTGGTCAGGTAACGCGACACCGGCCTGAGACTTCCGCGCCCGGCTCGCTTCGCAACACGAGCCGGCCGCGCGGAATACCACTGCAGCAAACAGGTGGCCCCTTCCCCTTAGCAAAGGACAGGAAGGGGCCACCCGCTTTTGTGCACAAGGTGCGAACGAGGCTTACCACCATCTCAGCAGGACCATACCTTAACGGCATAAAGTAATGCTCTTTTCGTGTTGGACGTGCATCACATCGCGGCCCTACATTGGTAAGAGCCAATTGTGGTGCGCCGCACACTTCGAACGCCGCGCGGCCTGCAATCTCTACCCCAAAGGAAACAGTCAATGAAGTCTGCGGACACTGCTGTCCTGGACCTGGCATCCGCCACCAGGAAGTTCTTCAAGCGGGTGCTCCCGATCATGCTTGTCATGCTGGTCTGCAACCAGCTGAACCGGTCCAACATCGGCTACGCCCAGGACCACCTCCAGGCTGACGTCGGCATCGGCGCCGCAGCCTACGGCTTCGGCGCCGGCCTGTTCTTCATCGCCTACGCGATCTTCGAACTCCCCAGCAACGTCATGATGGAAAAGTACGGTGCCAAAGTCTGGCTCACCAGAATCATGATCAGCTGGGGCATCGTCTCCTTCCTCATGGCCTTCGTGCAGAACGAAACCATGTTCTACGTCCTGCGGTTCCTGCTGGGCGCCGCCGAGGCCGGCTTCTTCCCCGCCGTCATCTTCTACTTCGCACGCTGGGTACCTGCCCGGCAGCGCGGCAAAGCCACCGCCGTCTTCATCGCCGGCTCCTCCGTGGCTGCTGCCATCTCCGGCCCCATCGCCGGCACCCTGCTGACCCTCGACGGCGCTCTTGGAATGCATGGCTGGCAGTGGCTCTTCGGCTTCGAAGGCATCCTGTCGGTGCTGGTGGGCATCGTGGTGTTCTTCCTGCTCGACGCAAAGATCGAGGATGCCAAGTGGCTCGATTCCGCCGAGAAGCACGCCCTGTCCCTGGCGATCAGCGCCGAAGACGCCGAACACACCACGGCCGACACCGGCAAGGTTAACCGCTGGAAGATGCTCCTGAACCCGCAGATCCTGCTGCTGTGCGGCATCTACTTCGCGATCCAGCTGTCCATTTACGCCAACACCTTCTGGCTGCCCAGCATCGTCAAGCGGATCCCTGGAACCACCGACCTCTCCGCCGGATTCCTGTCCTCCATCCCCTGGATCTGCGCCGTGTTCGCCATGTACTTCGCCGCGAAATGGCAGGACAGGGCTAAGTCTAGGAAACCACTGCTGGTAGTTGCGCTCCTGGTAGCCGCCGTCGGCACCTACGCCGCTGCCGTAGCGTCCCCGGTGCTGGCTCTGTTGTTCCTGGCCATCGCGGCCATGGGCTTCAAGAGCGCGTCGCCGCTCTTCTGGACCATCCCGCAGTCAGGCCTGCACCCGCTGGTCCTGGCCCCTGCCGTCGCCATCATCAATTCCCTCGGCAACCTCGGCGGCTTCGTAGCTCCCTTCGGCTTCGGTCTCATTAAGGAACAGACCGGCAGCGTAATCCCCGGTCTCTTCGCCCTGGCCGCAGCCTCCGCCGTGGCAGCCGGCTTGGTCTACTTCCTCAAGGAACGCCTGGCTAGCCCCGCAGACCAGCAAAACGTCAACGATCAACAGCCGGTCAACGCCGACAGGGCCTAAGCCGCCGGAACCAGCAGGGGTCCCTAAATTCAAGAAATGAGGGACCTCCCAGTTCGGTCCGAAACCTTCTGGCAGGGGGCCTCTGCATGTATTGGGAGCCCCCTGCCAGGGCATTTACAGAGCCGCACCGGACATGGTCAGGGGAAAATTGGACATGGCAAGCAGCGGGTCATCGCGGCCCGGAGGCGCCGGTAAGCAGCTGGTTCCGTATGGTCAATGAAAGGGAGTTTCGCCCTAATCGAACGTCACTGCGGTGTTGTATCAGGCAATTGCTGGTTTCAAGCCCTTACGTTGGGTCCAAGAGTCAGCCGCTTCGCAATCGCTTTTCACCCGGTCGGCGAAGAGGCGGAAGGGTGCCATTTGGACCGGCAGCTCTGTTCCTTCCGCTTCGGGGTGCCATTGCACCGCCCGGATAAGACCATTTCTGGTTGAAAATGCTTCAGGGAGTCCGTCGGGGGCGGTTCCCTCCACTACCAAGCCACGTCCGAGGCGATCGATGCCTTGGTGATGTGCTGAGGCGATGCGGGGCGTTTCGGTTCCCGAGGCCAGTGCCAGTAGTGAGCCGGCCCGGAGGGCAACGCGGTGCCAGGACCATTCGGCGACATCGGCACTCATGACCCGGTGCGTCGTCTTGGTGGGCTGCAGGTCCTGATGGAGTGTCCCGCCGAACAAACAGTTCAGGATCTGCATCCCGCGGCAGATCCCAAGGATCGGCATCTCTTGGGCTATGGCCGCGGATGCGACCGTGAAATCCAAGGCGTCCTGGACTGGGTTCACGTCGTAAACCTCAGGAGACGGGGACTGGCCATAGCGTTCAGGGTTCACATCTCCCCCGCCCGGCAGCACCAGCCCATCGAACAGTGCCATATCGGTAGCGGGATCATCGATGATCACCGGCTGCATGTCCTGGTATTCAACCAGGGAGACAATGCTCTGGAAGGCCCTGGCGGCTACGGCGACCCGGGCATCTCCGGGATCGGAATTGAGGCGGGCGGGAATCGCGATGCGCGCGCAACGCTCCGGCCCTTGAGGGTCCCCAGCACCCGGTACACGTGCCCGTGCTGGGTACCACTACGGACCGTTAAACTCCCTTGCCCATTCTTAGTAAACGTCGCGTCGCGGTCGGTGTCCGCGCCACGAAACAGGGCCGTGACCGGCACTTTCAGCCCGTCCGCCAGCCGCTGCAGGGTGGTCAGCGAGCAGGACGTGGTAGCAGTCTCCACACGGGAGATCATTGCCTTGGACACTCCAATTCGGCCAGCAAGCTCCGCCGACGACAGTCCTTGAGCTACCCGATAATGCCGTACCTGGGCGGCAATAATCTGCTCCAGTTTGCCGGGCGTTTGCTCTTGGGCGCTGTCTTCGGCATCTTGGGTCATGCCAGTCATCTTAAACAACAGCATCTCCCCGCTGGATCAAGCCGGGCTACCCGCCGCCTTTTGCGTCGCTCCACAGGCTCTGGCTGTGGTCAAGCTCCCTGCTGTTGCTTTGAAGTTTAGCGCCGGCATGGCCTGCTGATGCCTCACTAGCGGGCCATGCTGCGCACCAAACACGCCGTGCCGTTCTTGATCCAACCTTGCGCCGAAGATGGGCAGTCGTTGGGGAACGGTTCCTACTGTTGACATCAAGATCCTGCTGCTGGGGCAGGAGCTTGGACATGGGGACAGGGCCGGCGGCAAAAGCATCCCGAGACCGGGTGCCGCCCCCCAAACCGCCGCCGGCCCATACCCTTGTCGATTCCCGGGAAGATATTTCCGGCCTCCGGGCAGTAAAGGAAAGTGTGTCGTTTGGTGGACTGATCCCGGTTTAGAGCTCTGCGGCGAGCTCGCGGGCCGCTTGAATTTCCATATCACGCAGTTTGGCGACCCGGCGGATGGTGTCTGCGTCGTCGTCGAACTTCGCGTCCAAGAATGACTGGAGGACTTCCCTGGCGGTGGCCCGGCCTATCAGCCATGCGCCCATGGCTATTGCGTTGGCATTGTCATGTTCCACGCTCTGGTGTGCCGAATAGACGTCGTGGCCGAGGGCGCAGCGGATGCCGGGAATCTTATTGGCAGCCATTACCGCACCCACGCCGGTTCCACACACCAGCACCGCCCGTGCTGCTTCACCGGTTCGCACGGCTTCGCAGGTGGCGCGAGTAATGTCCGGGAAATCCACAGGCTCCTCGCTGGGGGCTCCCAAGTCGAGCACTTCGTGGCCCAGGTCTGCCAGGACCGTACGAACGTATTCCTTCAGGGGGTACCCTGCGTGATCGTTGCCAAGAGCGATTTTCATTCGGTTCCTCTAAGTTCAGGGCTGGGCCGGCAGGTTTGAAAGGCCCGCAGACGAGGAATCTGAGTCCGGCTCAGATTTGGAGGAGAACTGATTTACTGGCAGCCGATTCCTCGATCGCCGCCAAAACCCTCTGGACTCGAAGCCCTTCTTCGAAGGACGGCGAAGGCACGGAACCATCACGGATCGCAGCGAGGAAATCCCTGATCTGGTGGGTGAAGGTGTGCTCCCAGCCGATCACGTGCCCCTGAGGCCACCAGGCATCAAGATAGGGGTGCTCCGGCTCGGTCACAACAATCCGACGAAAGCCCTGTTCAACTGAAAGGTCCGCTGAATCGAGAAACTCGAGTTCGTTGAGCCGCTCGAGGTCGAATGCCAGCGAGCCGGTGGATCCGTAAACTTCGATTCGTAAGGAGTTCTTTCGGCCCCGCGCTACCCTTGAGGCCTCGACGGAGGCTATTGCCCCACCGGCAAGCATCAGGGTGGCCCAGGCAGCGTCGTCCACGGTAACCTGCTCGGCCCCGTGCGGGCCTGGGCGTTGGCCCACGAAGGTATGCAGGCGTCCCGACGCCTCTATGACGTGGTCGTCGAGCAGAAACTGAACCTGGTCGACGGCGTGCGAGGCTATGTCTCCCAGTGCACCCGAACCGGCGGTCTCTTTCCGCAACCGCCAGCTCATGGGGGCATCCACGTCGGCGAGCCAGTCCTGAAGGTACGAGACGCGAACCTGACGGATCTGGCCCAGCCGCCCGGCGGAAATTAGTTGCCTGGCATATGCCAGAGCCGGCACGCGGCGATAGTTGAACCCGACCATGGACTGCACCCCGTTCGCGCGGGCAGCCTGCGCCGCCGCAACCATGGCTTCGGACTCCGCAAGCGTGTTTGAAAGCGGCTTTTCGGCCAGGACATGCTTCCCGGCCTTGAGCGCTGCGACGGCGATCTCAGCATGGAGCCACCCTGGCGCGCAGATGTCTACGATGTGCACGTCGTCACGCGTGAGGACCTCACGCCAGTCAGTTGCGGACTCCGCCCATCCGTACCGGTCTGCCGCCGCAGCGACCAGGGCGGCGTCCGTGCCCACGATGAGGCGTTGTTCGACAGCCGGAACGTCGAAGTAGGAAGAGACATTGCGCCATGCCTGTGAGTGCGCCTTGCCCATGAACGCGTACCCGATGGCCGCGACACCCAATGGCCGGTTCATCAAACCACCACCCCATCCAATGTTGACGGGGACAAAGGACGATTCCCAGTTTCGTCCATCCTGGAGGTTGCGTACCATCCGCGGGCCACATTACTGACTTCAGGGGCCGAGCGGTCGAGGCCGGGCTGCGCGGCCCACTTCACCCCGTTGGCCAGGACCCGCTGTACTTGCGGGTGGTGGTACACCGGGTACTCCTGGTCCCCGGGGCTGAAGTAGAAGATGCGGCCCTTGCCGCGGGTGAAGGTGACGCCGGAGCGGAACACCTCGCCGCCGGCGAAGGAGCTGATGAAGATCAGGTCGTCCGGGTCCGGGATGTCGAAGAGCTCCCCGTACATCTCCTGTTCCGGGATGACGATGGGGCTGTCCACGCCTTCTGCGATGGGGTGCGAGGGCTTCACGGTCCACACCAGCTCGCGTTCGCCGTCGTTCCGCCAGGCAAGGGAGCAGCTGGTGCCGAGCAGTTTGGTGAAGATCTTCGAGAAATGCCCGGAATGGAGCACGATCAGCCCCATCCCGCCGAGCACGTGCCGGTGCACGCGTTCGACGACGGCGTCACTGACCTCGGCGTGAGCCTTGTGGCCCCACCAGAGCAGCACGTCAGTTCCCGCCAAGGTCTCCTCGGACAGTCCATGATCTTCATCGGAAGCCAAAGTGGCCGTAGAGACTTCGGCGTCCGGGATGGCCTCGCGGAGACCGGCTGCGATGGCTCCGTGGATACCCTGGGGGTACATGCGGCCGATATGTGCTGGCTCGTTGAGGGACTCGTGAACCCCTTCGTTCCACACAACCACCCGCATATTTTTGGCGCTGCTCACAGCTGGACCTCTTTCGCTTCGCGGGCTGACTGGTAGCACGCGTCAATGATCTCCGCCCGGTTCAGAGCGAGGGAGCCATCGTGATGGCCCCAAACAGATTCGCCGCCGCGCACAATGTCGATGAAATCCTCGACGACAGCCTGGTGGCCTCTGCCGGGCTGCGCTTCGGGGTTGTAGTCGGCGTTTTCGCCGTCTTTGTCGGTAAAGATCGTTAGTTGACCGACAGGAGCGGACGGTGATCCTTTGGCGACAAGTTCCGCGCCGCCGTCCGTGCCATAGACCATGAAACCGAGCACGTCATCCTTCTCGCGGTAGCTGGCCCAACCCGCCTCGATGAGGAGGGTTGCGCCGCCCTCGAGCCGGAGAAACGCCGAGGCAAAGTCCTCCACTTCGAAGGCATGCTCGGAGCTCATGGCCGAGAAGCGCGCGCTTCCACCGCGTCCCCGTGGTCCCAGCTCGGCATGCACGGTCGCGGAGACACTGAGGACTTTGGGCTCCCCCAGCAGGTGAAGGGCGTAGTCGAGGACGTGGACGCCAATATCAGCCATCGGGCCACCTCCCGAGAGCTCCGGGTTGGTGAACCAGCTGCCGAGGCGGGGAATGCCCGTCCTGCGCAGCCACGACGCCTTGGCGTAATACGGCCGGCCCAGTCCGCCCTCGTCGATGATCGACTTAAGTGTCTGGATGTCGCCGCGACGGCGGTGGTTGAAGGCGACATCCAGGACCCTGCCTGCGGTTCGCGCCGCCTCGACCATGGCGCGTCCCTCAACCGCTGTCCGGGCGAGAGGCTTTTCGCTCAGGACATGAAGCCCGCGCTCAAGAGCGGCGATGGCAATCGGCGCATGCAGGAAAGTTGGAACCGCCACGCTGATGGCGTCCAGGTCCTCAAGCTCCAGCATGTCTTCCCATCGCAGGAAGGCGTTTGGAATAGTGTGGGCCGCCTGGAGGGAGTGGAGCAGGTCCTCTTCCATGCCAGCCACGGCGACGATTTCGACGCCATCGATGTTGCTATACGCATTGAGATGCTGCTGCCCGGCCCAGCCTATGCCGACAACGCCGACTTTGAGCGGGGGGACTTGGAACTGTTCTGAGTTCACGGAAGGTGCTTCCTTATCTGGTGTTGATGCAAATTTGGACTGTGGCCGGTCAGCCTTTGACTGCGCCGGCGGTCATCCCGGCGACAATCCGCTTTTGGCAGATCAGTACGAGGATGATGAGCGGAATTGTGACGATGACGGAAGCGGCGCTGATTCGGCCGAGTGGGACGTCGAATTCGCTCATGCCGTTGAAAAACGCGATCGCTACTGGAACTGGCCTCGCGGCCGGGGAACTTGTGAGGGTAACTGCTAGAAGAAATTCGTTCCAGACCGAGATGAAAACCAGGATCGCGGTCGTGGCGAGGCCAGGGATGGCCAGGGGAAGGATGACCCTGCTGAAGGCCTGGAACGGGGTAGCACCATCGACATAGGCCGACTCCTCAAGCTCCCTGGGAATGTCCCTGAAGAACGACGTCAGCGTATAGATGGCCAGAGGCAGGGCAAAGGTGAGCTTTGGAATGATGAGCCCCACGAGGGTGTCATAGAGACCAATCTCCCGCCAGATGGCGAACAAGGGAGCTGCGATTGCGATGGCGGGGAAGGTGGTGACCGAGAGAATCAATGTCAGGATGAGCGCCTTCCGGCGCATTTTAAGGCGAGCCAGTGCGTATGCGGCGAACGCGGCAAATACAAGAGCGATGATCGTGGTCACCACGGCGATGATCACGGAGTTGCGCATCGCCAGCAGGAAGTCGCTGTTGCCAAATACCGAAAGGTAGTTGTCGAGGGTTGGCTGGCTTGGGAAGAGTTCGCCCTGGCCAAGGCTTGCGCCCTTCTTCAAGGAGGTGCTGACCAGCCAATAGAAGGGAAGGAGGGAAAATCCCATCACGACGACTGCGAACACCCATACGAGGGGATGAAGGCTTGTTGTGCTGCGCCGGCTCTTTCTGGTGCCGAGACTCTCGGCACCATGGGTGGAGGCGCGTTCAGCGGTCAAGGTGCTCATGAGCGGTCCTCTCGGGCGATGTCGCGGATGTTTCCGCCGCCAAAGCGGATGTAGACCGCGGAGACAACCATGACTGTGATGAATGTGAGGATCGAGAGGGCCGAGCCCTGACCGACGAGCCTGTTCTCATTTAGCTGGGTGTAGGCGAGCATGGACATTGATTGTGTGCCGTTGGCGCCGTGGGTGAGCACGAAGGGCAGGTCGAAGATCCGCAATGCGTCCAGTGTGCGGAAGATCGCGGCCAGGACGATGGCGGGACGGAGGAGCGGAAGGGTTACGTGGGCGAAGGTTTTCCACCGGCTCGCACCGTCGAGTTCGGCTGCCTCGTAGGTCTCCTGTGAAATTGACTGGAGGCCGGCGAGGATGATCAGGGCAGCGAACGGAGTCGTCTTCCACACGTCCGCCATGACGATCACGGCCATCGCGTAGCCCTGCTCCCCCAGCCAGACAACTCCCGCGCCGGGCAGGTGAAGGGCAGCCAGGATCTGGGGCACAAATCCGGTGGTCGGATCGAACATGGTCTGCCAGGTGATAGCGCTGACCACAGTGATGATCGCATAGGGCACGAGGACGACTGTGCGCAGGAGGGCGCGACCGCGGAAAGTCAGGTTCAGGAGCATCGCCATCCCCGTGCCGAGCACCATCTCGAGTGCCACGGAGGTGCCGGCGAAAAGGAAGGTCTGGCCGAAGGCCCTCCACCAGTCAGGTCCCGCAAGTGCGTCCACGTAGTTGCCGAGCCCTACGAAACGGGAGAGCCCGACCTGGAGGAGGCTGTATTGGTTGAGCGAGAGCCAGATCGCATAGCCGATCGGCACTGCCGCGACGAGGGCCATCAGGATGAGCGATGGAGCAGTCATGAACCCGGCGAGCCTGCGTTCCGCGCGGTCCCGTGTATTGCCGTGCCGCTCAGTGACCAGCGAGCGGACTGTCATCAGAAGCTTGCCTGCGCGGTCTTGATCTGGTCCGCCATGTTTTTCACGGCGTCCTCGGTGTTCGATGTGCCGGAGAGGACGGCGTAGACATTCTTGTTGATGGCCGCGGAGATCTGGGAGTAGACCGGGGAAACCGGGCGAGGCTTGGCGCCCTTGACGGAGATCAGAAGTTCCTTGGCGAAGGGCATCTTGTCGAGGACCCCGGGGTCGGAATAGGCCGCTTCACCGGCGGGGGCCTGGGAATAGTCCATGGCCACATGCTTCTGCCATTCAGGGGTCGACTCGAAGTTTACGAACGCCACCGCTGCGGCAGGATTGGACGCGTAGGCCGATATTGCCAAGTTCCATCCTCCGAGCACGCCGCTTCCGTTGGAGTTGCCGTCGAAGGAGGGAAGCGGGGCGACGCCGAAAGTGCCTTTCAGAGGCGTGGCGTTCAATTGCCCGTAGACATTTGGCCAATTACGTTCGTAGCCGAACTTGCCCGACTCATAGGCCAACCGTGAAGCGTTTTCCTCATAGGTAAGCACGGCGCGGTCAGCCGACCCGTTTTTGATGCCCTGCGCCATGAAGTCGAGTACCTTGCGGGTCTCAGGTGAATCGATCTTGATGTTGCCCTGGTCATCAATGACGTTCCCGCCGGCACTGTAGAGGAGTTCAAGGAAGTTTACTGTCAGGCCCTCGTACTGCTTGCCCTGATAGACCAGGCCATTGTCCGGGGACTTTGCTGCTTCGGCGTACAGCTGCTGCCAGGTTTCGGGTTTGGCCACCTTGTCTTTGGCGTAGTAAATCAACCCCGCGTTTGTGTAGAACGGCGTGGCCCACGACTTCCCTTTGTACTGCGTTGTAGCGACTGTTGAAGGGATCAGGGTGTCCTTGACGGCGTCGGTGACCTTGGTCATATCCTGCAGCCAACCTTGGGAGGCGAATTCCGGCGTCCACGTCACGTCTGTGAGGTACATGTCGCACTCGCTCGACTTCGCCTGAAGTCGTTGAATCGCCTGAGTGCGGCTTTCATCGGTGGTCGCGCCGAGCACGGTGTACTTGGCGGAGATCCCAGGATTCGCCTTCATGAATGCATCCACTGCGCCCTTGTAGAGACCCACCGAGTCCCGGCCTCCGCAGATGGAAAGGCTTCCGGATGCTCCCTTGGCCGAGGCCGGGTCCACCACCGGGGCCGACGGACCGGCTGACGGTGGCGTGCTGCTTCCACACCCGCTCAGGGCCAGGCCGATGGCTCCCGCAGCGGCAACGATGCCGGTCACCGTCCTGCCGCGCATGAAGCTGGCCTTTCTGCCGGCGGATCCGGTGGATGATGACGGTGACGAAGAAGTGATGTCCACAGAGTGCTCCTTGGGGATTACCTGCTTTGGGCAGGTGAATTGGAAGGCGGTCGCTATGGTGGATCGATTCAGCAACAGCGCAAAACCGACCCATCCGTAATGGAAGAGACTTAGCGCGTTCGACCGGGCTCCGCGTTGCGGGATCGATTCAGCACTGCTCTGATCGTGTCAGGTGACGTGGGTCACTGTCAAGCATTTCGGTTACAGCTATTCGTGGCAGCCGCACGATTCCCGAATTACGAGTTCCGGCGCAAACACCCGCTGTGAGACCGTCGAGGATGGCTCCTCGATCTCGTCAAGAAGAAGTTCTGCCGCGGCGTGCCCAAGCATTTCGGGACGGGTGGCCACAGACGTGAGAGGTGGCTCCCAGAGTGCCGCTGTCCGAACGTCGTCGTAGCCGATCACGCGAACTTCAGTGGCTCGTCCCGCTATACGCAGTGCTCGATAGACGCCAAAAGCCACCCCGTCGCTCTGGCAGATGATTGCATCCGGGAGCTCACCTCGCTCAAGCAACTGTTTCCCCGCCTGCAGCCCGCCCTGGCCGGTTGTCGAGCTTTCAATCTGAAGGAACTTGCCGGGATCCATACTGGCTTCCGCCAGCGCGGACTGTACGCCGTCGATGCGATCCCGGCGCGATAGGTGGCGTGAATACCCTCCCACGAACGCAAAAGTCTGGCAGCCGTGGCCCAGCAGATGTTCCGCGGCGAGACGGCCTCCCAGCCTGTCGTCAGGCCCAACATAGGGGGCAGATACGCCTTCCAGATACTTGGTCACGAAGACGTGCGGTATTCGTGAAGCCTCAAGGCCTTCAACGAAGGTCTTGCTGGACCTGGATGCGGGCATGACAGCAAGCCCCGCTACCTGGTATTCGCGAAGCTCGGCCACGAGTTCATCTTGCCGCACGGGGTCATCCGAGGATGCAACCACAAGTGAGCGGAATCCGGCCTCAGCGAGGGTCTCCTCGAGACCTACGAGGAGCTCACCAAAAAAGGGGTTAGCAATGTCAGTGACCACAACTCCGACTGTCGTCGTTCGGCGCGTGCGAAGCGACGCCGCGCCACGGTTATAGACGTAGCCAAGTTCTCGCATTGCCTGATGCACCCGCTCACGGGTCTCGGAGGACACACGCCCAGTCCCGGTCACCACGTTCGAGGCCGTAGTCCTGGAAACACCCGCATGAGCGGCGACGTTCTTCAGCGTGACAGCAAGCTCCATTCGCAAAAGATAGCAGTATCAATCCTGTGCCGGTGCACGGGGGCCACAACTCGCCGAGCCGAAGGTGACCGTGGCTGCGGAGGAACGGAGCTTCGAAACAAGCCAGTGAGAACACCAAGGCCATGCTGACCGGCCTGTCCAGTACCACGCGGAATCCAAGCCACGTTCCTATGACAGCGCAGTGACCCCGCACGCTAAGGCGTACGGGGTCACTGTGAATGAGAGCCTGTTCTTATGCGAACAGCTGTGAATGTGAGATTTTGATTTGGTTGGAAGAACTTCCAACAACGAGTCGGCGGAAATAGGCGCGACACATCTCCAGCGGACAGGGCACAGTGGCAGGTCAACTGGAAGTTTGTCGGCGCAGTTGTCGGAAGACCGCCTTGGGGACCGTCGACGTCGCCTCCGAGGAGCCATCGAGCTCCACGCGGTTTTTACGAGGTGGTCCACCGGCATGGTGTCGATCAGTCAGCGGGACGGAGGTTTGCTAGATTTTCCTGCGAGGTCCGACGGTAAGCTGAACTGTCTGAGAGGCAAAGGAAAGGTCGGGTACAAATTGGTTTCAGTCTGGGGCATTCACAAATGACGCACTATCTGATGAATTGGTTGAGGAAGGATTCATCAGCATTGGCTGGTCTGCCATTCCCGACATTCGATCAATTGGCAGAGACCGTGACTCATTGAAGCGCGCACTTAGCAGCGCCTATCCGGAAGCCAAGGCAGGAGCTATCCCAGTCTGGGCTGGCATTCTCTATCGCTTCGGCTTTGAGATGAAGGAGGGCGACGTCGTCATCGCACCGTACCGCGCCGACAGCACCCTCAACTTTGGAGTCGTCACGGGAGAATACGAATACCTGCCCGAGGTCCCTGTGCACCCCCATCGGCGCAAGGTGAGATGGGTCAAGACAGGGGTTTCTCGAGGGTTGTTTCCACAGGAAGCACTTTATGAAATTGGCTCTGCAATGACGCTTTTCCGGGTCAAGAAAAATGTTCCCGTGTTCATGAACTTCCTCGATGCCGGTACGGACAGCACGGTACAGGAACACCTTGTTTCAATAGAGACACATTCCGTAGATGAGTGGGTCGAGACCGAACCAAGCGCCGCCCGCTTGGACCAATTCACCCACGACTTCATTCTGAAAACCCTGCTGCAAGACCTCTCACACGAAGAGTTTGAACAGTTCACGGCTGATCTGCTCCGTGCCATGGGATACCAAGCGCGCGTCACGCCTTACTCCTCCGACGGCGGTGTCGATGTTATTGCGCACGAGGACCCTCTGGGCCTGGAACCGCCCGTGATAAAGGTCCAGTGCAAACACACTGCTGCACAGCAGTCCCGGACAGACGTTCAGCGTCTGAGCGGAACTGGCACACGGCGAACTTGCCCTCTTCGTCTGCCTGGGCAGTTTCAGCAAAGACGCTTTGGGCTACGAGCGTGAACGGCAAAACCTGCGCCTGCTCACAGGAGCGGAAGTCGTAGAGCTGACCCTTGACAACTACGACAAACTGGAAGCTCGCTGGAAAACGCGTATCCCCCTACGTCCGGTGTATGTGGTGGACCGCGCTAGTGAAGGGCGCTAGCTCAGTGGCGGATCGCCACTAAGGCAACGTATTCGTCCAGTGGTCCCGCCAATTGCCGTGGAGTTCGAGCATCAGGGTGGGCTTTTCCACTGTACGAACGCTCGAAGCCTCGAACGAAAATTCCTGGTCGTGGGTGTTCAGCTTGCCACGGCACTTATTCCAGGGCTGCAGAGAGCTTTTTCGTCCTCTGCCAGCAGCCTCGTCAATCCTCGAGAACGAGGCCGACCGCATATCCCAGCGCATGCCGAGCGAGGCTTCATGCTCATGCACAAGTTGAAGGCCCAGTGCCACGTGTGCGAAGTCAGTCGTCCCTTTCCGCAGCTTCGTCAGAGCCAGCCGCGCGCGCTCGTGTCGGTATCGCGGCGCCAACAGCTTCACCCCCGGGTAGTTTGTCCGCGGCAGGGCAGTGAGCAACAAAGACCATTCCATAAGGAGTTCGAGACGCTTTGCCTCAGTCTGAGACCCAGTGCCGGTACTTCCATAGACATCTGCTAGGGCACTCCAAAACAACACGAAGTTCTTGAGCAACCCGTCAGCGGCAAGGGCGTTAGAAGGCGCGCCCTGGTCGAGTTCGATTATGTCGAGTACAAGGGATTGGGGCAGAGTTAGGCACCCCTCGTGCCCCAGCTGCAAGAACCTGTCGATGCGGGCGGCGGTTGCGCTAAAGCACAGACTCCATTCCTGAATGCCAGGCACCCGAACCACAACAGACCGCTCGTGGTAGCGAAGCATGTTTTTAGTCCAATTGACGTACGGGGTGATTTCTAGCTCGGTCATCGTTTCTCCTTTAGTGGGTTAAAGCAAAGTGCCCTTGGCGGATGCCAAGGGCTGGAATTTTGGACAGACTATTGGTTCGTTGATAAGCGGATTGGCGACCACGGTCGTACGTACGGGGGTCAGGGGATGCAAAAGGCCTCCGGGACGATCCGGAGGCCTTCATTGCTTCTATTATCTTCTTTGCCGCGTTACAAAATCAATAATCGCTGTTCTGAGTGGGTTTCGGTGCCCCGGTAACCTCGGCAACCTGGACAACATCGCTGCCCGCTACTCCGGCTTATCGATGTGCTCCTATGTTGTATCGTGGGACCGCTTCCGTGACACGTGCAAATCCCAATCACTTCATATCAGATCGCAACCGCGAGGCAGTGAGCCTAACCCGTGACATCGTCATGGCTGCTTTAGTCGATCCGGGCCCCAGCCAACGGCTCGTCTGAATCAGTAACCAAGGCGGCCGGCAGCGGCAAACCATACTTCTCACACAGGAATCGGGTCTGGCAGTACCGCTGCGCATCAGCTGCCACGTTGCCGAGAAGCGCTGAGTTCATGCCGGCACCAATAAGGATGCCTACGTACGGCACCACTTTAGCGACGTTTTGAACCGGAACTTTGGCGCCGGCCGGACCAACGTCCTGCAGTAACTTCTCCAGGGCGGCCAGCAGACGATGGTCGGCACGATGTTTCTCCGACCACCGAACACGTCCTTGATAGCGTCAGCTGCGCGGGCGACGTCACGCAGCGGCTCGACCTTTGCTGCTTGCGCGATAAATGACCGTCGTACCAGGCGCTGAATGAATATCTGCTCATCGGGGTCTTTGGCGTCATAGCCGTACGAGTACGCGATCCGCGCCGCAATCGATGTGCTCAAGACTTGGATGACGAGAATGTCCGCTGTCATGGCAACAGGGATACCGGCGACGGGAGTAAGAGCAAGTACACCCCAACCTGACGTCAGGTTAAGGGCCCATGCGCGTCAGCTTCGCCTCCGATTTTGCATTTCCTGACACGCCCATGTGAAGCCCTTAGGCGCTAACCTGACACGAAACCCAGGGCGAGACAGCTGCGGCTATAGACGCAGCAAGTTGGGAGGAGCTGCGCTGGGGAGCTAGTTCTGATTCAACACGCGTAGGTCACAATGGCGCAGGGTCGGTGAGCGGAGTTGCTCCTGTGGGGAAACATACTTGAGAGTCGTTCATTATGCAGAACCTCATCCATTATGCTGAACAGATGACTTCCGCCAAGACTGTGGCCATCGCCGTCCCGCTCGAAGCTGAGCTTGTGGACCAGATCCGTGCCGTTGATCCCTCCGTTGCTGTCCTCTACGAGCCGGACCTCCTGCCTCCGGAGCGTTTCCCGGCGGACCATGCCGGCGATCCGGCCTTTGAAAGGACAAAGGAGCAGGAGGAACGCTACTGGGCGATGCTCAATAGCGCCGAAGTGCTGTACGGCTTCCCCAACGAGAGCCCTGCAGGCCTGGCCCGCATCGCCCGCGAAAACCCAAGGCTGCAGTGGGTCCACGCCATGGCCGCCGGAGCAGGCGGAGCAGTGAAGGCATCCGGTCTCGACCAGGACATCCTGCAGAAGTTCAAGATCACCACGTCGGCAGGAGTGCATGCCCTGCCCCTCGCGGAATTCGCCGTGATGGGAATCCTGAACGGCTTCAAACGGACCGCTGAGCTCGCCCAGGACCAGGCCGCCAGGAACTGGCCCAGCCTCCGCGTCCCCACCCGCCTCGTCAACGGGTCCAACCTGGTCATCAGCGGCCTCGGTGAAATCGGACTGGAAACAGCCCGGATCGCCAGGGCCCTGGGCATGAAGGTCAGCGGCACCAAACGCAGCGTGGAACCCATCGACGGCATCGACCATGTCGTGGACAACGAAGGCCTCCCCGCCCTCCTGTCCACGGCAGACGCCGTCGTCAATACCCTGCCCGGCACTGCCTACACGGAAAAACTGTTCAACCGCGGGACGTTTGCCGCCATGAAACCCGGAACCACCTTCGTCAACGTGGGCCGCGGAACCGTGGTGGATGAGGACGCCCTGCTGGAGGCGCTGGACAACGGCCAGGTGGGTTACGCGTGCCTGGACGTCTTCGCCGTCGAACCGCTGCCGCAGGACAGCCCCCTGTGGAGCCACCCGAAGGTCATGGTCTCGCCCCACACCTCCGCCCTCAGTGCCGCCGAAAACCGCCTCATCACCGAGCGGTTCTGCAGCAACCTCCGGACCTTCCTGGACGGCGGGGACCTCCCCCACCTCGTGGACACCGTCCACTTCTACTAAGACGAGGCGGGAAACCGATGCGCATCGCCAGAATCAAGACCGCAGAGGGTGCCCGGCATGCCCTGGAGCGGGACGGCAGGTGGCACCACATCGCCGACCCCTTCGAGGAACCTTTCCAGTACACCGGCGGCACCACCGCACACAGCGAGGCCGTCTTCCTCGCTCCCGTGGAACCCAAAGTCCTCCTCGGCATCGGCCACAACCGGACGCTGAACGACCACCCCCTGCCCATCCAGGCGTGGCACAAGTCCGTACACACCGTGGCCGGCCCAGGTGATGCCGTCACCGCGGCACGGAACCAGGGAACGGTCAATGCCGAGGGTGAGCTCGCCGTCGTCATCGGCAGGACCGCAGCAAACCTGACCGCGGAGAACGCGCTCAAGCATGTGTTCGGCTATACCTGCGTCAATGATGTCACCAACGTGGACCAAAACTTGGTCGATGAGCGGAACTTCCAGGGCAAGGCCGGGGTCAACTACACACCCCTGGGCCCCTGGATCGAAACCGGGCTCCCGGACCCCGAGCAGGTGGCAATCGACGTCTACGTCAACGGGACCGCGCAGGCCACCTCCGGGACCTTCAACCTCCCCTCCAGCGTGGTGGACTGCCTCATCTACGTCACCTCTTGGCTGACCCTTGAACCGGGCGACGTGGTGATGACCGGTGCACCTGCCACAGTTGTGCCCATCGAACCCGGAGACCGGGTGGAGATTGTGGTGGAGGGCATCGGCACCCTCAGCAGCGTGGTGGGCTGACAGCGCCGGGGTACGGCCGCCGCACTTATGATGGATTGCGTTCAGTTGAGTGAACGACCAGCGAAGTCTGCCCTGGCGACCCAAAGGAGAATCATGGCCGATTCCCATGCCCCCGCTTCATCCGACAAAGCCGGAGCCACGTCGCCGGCGCCGGCTGTCACCCGGGCAGCAGCCGTCCTGGATGCCCTCGCCGCCTCGGCCACCGGCCGTCTGACCCTGAGCGACCTCTCGCGCGAAGTGGGAATTCCCAAGTCCTCCACGTCCAACCTCCTGCTGGCCCTCGAGGAGGCCCGGCTGATCAGCCGGCAGGGCTCCGAGTTCACCCTGGGCCGCAAGCTGGTGGAACTGGGCGCTGCCTACCTTGGCCGGATGGATGAGGTGCAGGAGTTCTACCGCTACTGCGAACAGGCCTCCGTCCTTTCCCGCGAAACGGTGCGGATCGCCATGCTGGACGGCACCAACGTCATCTACCTGGCCCGCTACGAAGGCCACCCGGCCGTGCGCCTCACCTCCAACATCGGTGACAAGATGCCCGTTTCGCTCTGCGCGGTGGGCAAGGCCCTGATCGCGCGGCTCAACTGGCATGACATCGAGGAGATGTTCCCCGACGACGCCGAACTGCCGGTCCTGACTCCCAAGTCCCTACGTACGGGCGCGGAGCTGAAGGCGCAGCTGAAGGAGATCCGCGAGCAGGGCTTTGCCTTCGAGGACGAGGAATCCACCACCGGCGTGGTGTGCCTCGCCGTCTCCGTCCCTACCCGCGGCGCCCACGGCCCCAGCTTGGGCCTGTCCGTGACAGCCCTCAAGGCCACCTACACGCCGGAGCAGGGCTCACAAATGGTCAAGGAACTGCAGGAACTGGCCCACTCCCTGGGCAACCCGATGGGCTAGGGCCGGGCCGGGCCGGGCCGGCGGCTTCCGTAACTCAAACCGAAAACTATTGCCAGTTGTTCAGCGTGCTGTATTGTGTTCAGCATAGTGATCGGCACAACAGGTGTTGTCGCTATCCCACCAGGCCAACGGGGGCCTGGAGTGCATTAGAGGGAGTTCTCGTGACAACTCGTACTAACTCACCGCAGGCCACTACGGACGGCGCCGTCGTCGATCCGGACCAGCTGCGAAGGGCAACACTTGC
>Ga0308169_10001196_pt1 | contig 31303 bp, 32 predicted proteins | sample PhyBR1_2_FD_202139 | JGI IMG/M metagenome (GOLD analysis project Ga0308169, IMG submission 202139) | Phyllosphere microbial communities from UC Gill Tract Community Farm, Albany, California, United States - DLSLSB.R1 | ecosystem: Host-associated > Plants > Phyllosphere > Unclassified | place...
CTCTAGCGCGACTGGACCTTGACGACCATCCTCGTCGGCACGTCGTCCGCGCTCGCCGACCTGCGCTTCCTCCGCCTCGACCGGTTCCCGCGCGCCGCCGAGTACCTCATGCGCATGTTCCGCCTCGCGCCGCGCATCTCGTCGCTCTTCCTCAAGGTCCTTCGCCCCGAGCACAACTCGTGGCAGGTCCAGGTCTTTGCGCACCTGTGCACGAGCCTCGTGTCGCTCATCGTCAACGACGTCCTCGAGACGGGCGCCTCGGTCATCCCCTCGTTCCCGACCGGCCCGCCGACCATCGCCATCCACCACCTGCGCGGCGCCATTGGGCACAACGTCTCGACCGTGCTCAACGCCCTCGTCCCGCCGTGCCCGATCGACGAGTTCCTCCAGGCCCTGCGGCGCACCAAGCCCATGACGGTCCGCAACGTCATCCTCGACAACATCTACTTCGCGACCGACAAGTACGGCGGCGACTTCTACCAGCTCGAGAAGACGCGCGGCATCCACTTCCACGTGCGCAATGGCTGGGACATGGGCGACGACGACGTGCGTCGAGACGTTCCTCTTCTGCCCCGCTCTTTCGTCCCGCTCGGACCTCGACGAGTCGCTCGAGCGCGCGCGCTGATTTGTCTTCCTCCCTCGCGCGCAGTACGCCTTCCTCAAGCAGCTCATCCACCAGTCGCGGGCCCGCTGGCAGCAGGAGGGCTCGAGACACGAGGTCGAGGAGCTTGCCTGAGGAGAAGGACTTGGGTCGAGGAGGAAATCATGGAGAGGACGAGCTTGCTCTGGAATGAGAACCGCTTTCACGACTTGCACGGCAGGTTCAGGAAGAACGAGAGCAAGAAGAGAGAGAGCGTGAGCAAGAGCGCGAGGTGGTTTGCGGCCCGGCCTTCTCAACTCGCACTCGCGCTGTGATCTTCGCCTGCGCATACCCGACAGGGCCCTCTCCTCGAGCGAACGTCTCGAAACGTCAATCGAGAGCTGTACAAGGCCGGAAAGAGTCCAGGTGCGAGCTGTGGAGCGCCGACCTCGTCCTCGTTTCGCTTTCGGCGCCGCGTCGTGCGGGCACCATCTCGCTTCCTGGGGTCGTACGGCCCGAGCATCGAGCCAGACGTCTCACTCGAGCGATCGAGAGCCACCTAGCCCAGGAAGAACGAGGTCTGCCAGCGAGAGAGCGAGGCGAACGAGCCGACGAGCTCGAGGGGAGGCGGGTGGCTCAAAACGGCAGTGCATGGCACCGGATGGCACCGGATGGCAGTGCATGGCACCGGCCGGAATACAAACTCGGGCGTTGACTTTCGCTAGTCTCGGATTAGCTTTCGCGCTCGCTCGCCTGCTCGCCGCTTCCTCGTCCTCCCTCATCCTCCGCTACCTCGCCCTAGCATGTCCTTCTCTCTCTCGTTGTCTCTCCCTCTCTCATGGTGCAATGTCCCTTTCGTGCCCGAGCAGCGAGCGCCGCCGTCGTCGTCCGCGCGAGAGAGAGAGCGAGAGGAGGTGCGCACGGACCTCGGCTCCTGGCGCCCTCGGCTCGGGGCAGGCACAGCTGCGCTCTGCTTTGTCGCACTGTGAGTGTGTGCGAGCGTCGATCGAGAGTGAAAGCAGCAGAGACGAGCGGAAAAAGGAGCGAGCGAGGGACGTTCCTCCTCGTCCTTCTTAGCGCCGAAATCGTGAGGCGAGCCTCGCTGTCTCGTCGCCGTGAGAGCTGCATTCTCGAGTGCACGTCACGTATCGTCGATCGAGAGTTGTTCGGAGCCAAAGAGAGCAGAAGCACGATGTTTCTCGTCCACCTCCTGCTCTACTTGCGTCCCCTCCCGCTCGAGCCTCCCCGCCCGCCGCCTCGTCCTCCGCCGCCACGACCACCACCTCCACCACGTCCACCGCCAGCCGAGTGCCCGCCGCCGCGACCGCCGCCGCCGCCGCCCATCGACGCGCCCTTGCCGTTCGGGTTCTTCTTGGTCGGCTGCGTCGAGCGGCGCACGCGCTTCTCCTTGGCGATGCGCTCCTTGCGGATCTCGGCCGCCGTGCGAAGGCCGCCGGGAGCCGAGTGCGGCTTGTCGGCGCCGCCGACGCGACGCTTGCCGCCCGACGCCGAGCCCTCGTCGGCCTTGGGGACGCCGCCCTTGTGCACGAAGCGGCGGCTGTGCGGCGCCGTCGTGCGGCCCTTGATCTCGTCGTCGCCGGCGCGCGGGATGCTCACGCGCGTCTTCTTCTGCCACTCGTCGAACACGCCCGCCTTGAACGACGCCGGGAGCCGCTGACCCGACTCGGACCGGATCAGCTTCTTGTTGTCGGCGCCGACCTGGTCGGCCCGGATGAACTTCTTCGACTTGCGGTCCCACTTGAGCGTCGACGCGCGCTGCGCCATGGCTTCGGCCGGCGTGCCCTCGGTGTCGCCCTTGCCCGTAATGTCGTACGTCGAGTGCTGCGCCTGGGCGACGAACGAGTCGCCGTTGGTGAGGGCGTAGCTGCAGGGCGGCAAATGTTCACGAGCGTCAGTGCTGCACGACGAGACGAGAGCGAAAGAGCGAGAGAGAGAGAGAGAGAGGGGACGCACCCAGCCTCAGTCGCCGCGCCCTCCTGCTCGTAGCCGAGGTAGACGCGCTCGTCGCGCCACGGCTTGCGCTCGCTGTCGGGCTTGGCGCGCTTGGCGGGCTTCTTGCCGAAGACGGCCTGCGTACGAGAAGAGAGAGGGAGTCAGCATGAGGGAGGAGGAGAAAAGCGAGAGAAGAGAGAGAGAGCGCGACGCACCTCGAGCTCCTCCTCGTCGGCGTCGTCCATGTCGCCGAGCGCGAGCGGCTTGGGCTGCTCGACGACCGACATCTTGACGTCGCGCTCGACCTCGTCGTCGCTGCCGTCGGCGCCCTCGGGCACAGCGGGGAGCTCGTCCTCCTCGACCTTGGCGACGAGCTCGCGCGCCCTCGCGCTCTTCATGAGCGCGCGCCGGCGCTCCTTCATGAGGAGCGCAATGCCGCCCTCGGAGCCGTGGTTCTTGCCCTTGGCGCTCACCTCGAACACCGTCTCGGACGGGCGGAAGCCGCTCAGCTTGGCCATGAGCTCGGCACGCTCGCGCTCGGCCGCCTTGGCGCGCTCGACAACCTCGCGCACGGCGGCGTCGTTCGCTGCGCCGTGCGCCGCGCCGTCGTCGATGGCGCCGGCCATGCGCGCGATGTAGGCGTCGTAGATCGGGTGCTCGTCGCCGCCGGCGCCGCCGACCGTCGCCGCGCCGCCCTCGCCGCGCGCAGCCTGGTCGGCCTCCTTGCGCGCGAGCTCCTTGGCGCGGCGGTAGCTCTCCGGGCTCGCCTTGCTCAGGCCGCGCTCGTACATGCGCTGGCCGCGGCCGGCGACCTGCTGCAGCGTCTCGAGCGCCGGGTGATGGCGCAGGAGCGAGCGGTGCGCGTCGAGGTCCGTGTCGGTGAGCGACCGAGGGGCGGCGCCGAGGAGGAGGGTGTGGGCGTAGTCGGGCTCGGTGCCGGCGGGGAGCGGGAGGTGGGTGAGGGGGCGGGTGAGGAAGAGCTCGAGGTCGAGGAGGTACGGCATCTCGGCCGGCGTGACGAGCGTGTACGCCCATCCCGTGCGACCGGCGCGCGCCGTGCGACCGACGCGGTGGACGAACGCGCGCGTGCCGTTGGGGAAGTCGTAGTTGATGACGTTTTCGACGCCGGGCACGTCGATACCGCGCGCGGCGAGGTCCGTGACGACGAGGATCTGCGTCTGGCCCGAGCGGAACCGCGACAGCGAGATCTTGCGCGCCGTCTGGTCCATCGAGCCGTAGATGGGCGACACGGCGTAGTGCGCCGCCGAGAGGAGCGCCGTGAGGTACTCGACATGGTGCTTGGTCGACACGAAGACGACCGTCTGGTTGACGCCGACGGCCTCGTCGTCGTCGCCCGGCGCCGCATCGTCGTCGTCTGCTGCGCCGTCGGCGGCGCCGCGCTTGCGCTTCTGCCCGCCGCGGAACCCGCCTCGGCCGCGAGCGCCGCCGCGACCGCGACCGCCGCCGGCGCCGCCGTGGTGGCCGTGCGCGCGCATCGACTGCTCGTCGGTGCCGTTCAGGACGGCCTCGTTCTCGGCCTTCTCGCGCGAGCGCTCGGCGGCGCGCTCGGCCTCGGTCATGACCGGGCAGCGGATGACCTCGCGCACGAGGCCGAGGAGGACGGCCTCCTTCTCGGTCGACTTGACCGAGAGGTAGGCCATCTGGAGGTCCTTGGAGATCTTCTGGTCGACGTCGAGGCGGATGAGCTTGGGGTTCTGGAGGCCGGCCTTGGCGAACCCGACGAGGGACGAGGGGAGGGTCGCCGAGAAGAGGAGGGTCTGGCGGGTGGGCGGGACGCGGTGGAGGATCTCGTGGAGCTGCTCGGCGAACCCGAGCTCGAACAGGCGGTCGGCCTCGTCGATGATGAGGGACGAGACGGACGAGAGCGAGTAGTTCATCTCGACGAGGAGGTGGAGGAGACGACCCGGGGTGGCGATGACGCTGCGAGCGGTTGCGCGATGAGCGTCAGCAGCTGCACGCTCGAGAGCGAGGAGAGAGAGAGAGAGAGAGAGAGAGAGGGACGCACACGTCCGGGTTGCCCGCCATCGTCTCGAACTGGGCCTCCATGGCCTCTCCACCGACGACCATGGCCCAGCGGAGCGCCTCGCCCTCGCCGCGCACGCCGCGCGCGAGGTCCTTGCCGACCTTGAGGACCTGGAGGGCGAGCTCGCGGGTCGGGACGAGGATGAGGCCGCGGGCGCCGAACTTGTCGCTGTGGGACCACAGCTGGTTGAGGAGCGGGAGGAGGTAGCACAGGGTCTTGCCCGAGCCCGTGCGGGCCATGCACAGGTGGTCGCGCGCGACGACGACCTTTTTGCCGCGGTCGGTGACGACCGTCTCGGTGCTGCCGAGGATCGAGGGGAGGGCGAGGCGCTGGATCGGGGTCGGGGTGGTGAAGCCGCGCTGGAGGAGGGCCTTGAGGAGGAGGGGCGCGAGGCCGAGCGCCTGGAACGAGCCGCCGCCGGTGAGGCCCTTCTGATGCTTGGCGTCCTTGCCCTTGCGCACGATGGCGGCGCCCTCGCTCAGGTTGCGCGAGTGCTGGAGGGCCGAGAGCGACGCGAACAAGGCATCCTCCTCGTCGTCCTCGGCGGCGTCCGGGTCGGCGGCGGCGGCGGGGAGGTCGGAGCGGCGCTTGGTGAGCTTCTTGTTGCCCTTGGACGGCGGTGCGAGCGAGTCCTGCGAGGGGAGGGGCGCCTTGGCCTTGCCCCTGGCCTTGGACGATGAGGCGGAGGAGGACGCGGCCGAGGGCCCGAGGAGGGCCGACGAGATGTCGACGTGGACCGACGAGTCGCTGTCGCTGTCCATGGTGGTACGCAGCTGGTCCCAGGCGAAGAGGGAGCGCTGTCGAGGGCGAGACGGCGAGCGACGAGGCGATGCACCCGAGCTCTCCCTCTCTCTCGTGAGCCGAGCTGGACAAAGTCGCAATGTCTCGCACGTGCACCGAGAACGAGGCCAGGTCTTTGCACAGCGACACACTCTCCCCTCCTTGCTACCACCTCGAGAACAGTCACAGAGAAAGGCGAGGGCGTGAGAAGAGAGAGGCGCACAAAGTCGCAGCGCACGCTCGCCCAGCTGCGACGCCCGCCCCTCCTGCCTCGACGCGCCGCTCAGTCGCGCTTGGCCCCGCCCGGGCCCATGCCGCTGACGGCGCTGAGCGTCCCGGGGAGCGGCACGCTCCCGATGTTGTACAGGAGCGCGACGCTGCCGGCGATGGCGAGCGCGAGCCCGAGCGTCGTCAGGGCGAGGAGGAGCGCAGACCTGCGGGCGTGCACAGCGAACGAGGGCGTGTCAGTTGCGTTCGCCTAAAGCACCGAAGAGCCGCTCAGCCGGGCACGAGGACGAGCCCGACGGCGCGACGATGAGGCCTGAGAGAACGAGGAACGGTTTCGAGACGCACCCGCTGAGGTCCTTCTTCTCGCAGCCCTCGCCGGCCCAGCTCGTCCGCCTCCCCTCGTCGTCCTCGGTGACGCCGCACTTGCACACCCAGCACTCGTTGCTGTCCGAGTTGGCGCGGGTCGAGATGCCGCGCACGCCGTGCCCGCGCCCGAGGCACGACGCCGTCGCGTTGTTCAGGTGCGCGAGCGACGAGAAGCACGTCTTGCCCGCGGCGACGACCTGGCTCGGCGCCTTGTCGCCCTCGGCCTCGCGCTCGCCGTCGTCGGCGGCGCGCTGCGAGAAGACGCTGCGCTTCTTGAGCTGCTGCCCGCCGACGGCCTCGGCGCGCGAGCCGGCGTAGCGCTTGGTCGCGGCGGCGATCGAGCGGCCCTCGAACGGCTTGAGCCACATGTCGCGCTTGCGCAGGAGCGGCTGAGCGTGCGGCGGGAGCGCGAGGAGCACGACGGTCGGCTCGTCCGACGCCGAACCGGCGGCGCCCGCCGCAGGGTGCGTCGACGTGAGGCGCGCACGGAGCGACGCGAGCGTGCCCGTGAGCGTGTCGCGCGTGAGGGCGACGGCGCGCTGGTACGTCGGCGACGAGAGCGAGTGCTTGGCGGCGATGTCCTGCGAGCGGCGCAACGGCGGAGCATCAGTGACTGCTACTCAGGAGAGAAAAGCAACTGCAGAGAAGGCGAGCCGAGCGCGCGCGCACGCACCTTGAGGCCCTTGAGGTGAATGACGACGACCTTGGGGAGGTCGTGGGCGCCCTGCGGGCCCGAGTCGGAGCCGGCGTGGGCGTGCGTCGGGACGCCGTCGGCGAGGAGGGCGAGCTTGTTGAGCTCGAGGACGAGCTGGGCCGACGACTGCGTGGAGGGAGAGAGTCGGAGAGGGGTCAGTCGCGAGCGCACGACGTGGAGGGGGCGCAGAGAGAGAGAGAGGGCGAGGGACGCACGGCATCGAGGAGGTCGAGGTCGTCGACGATGCCCGAGCCCCTCGCCGGGGGCTCGACGGCGGTGCGGAGCTTGGAGTTGCGGCCGTTCGAGTTGTCGCCGTGGTAGCCGACCCAGCGGGCGAGCTCGTCGCCGATCCAGCCCTGCCAGCCGGCGACCGACTTGATGCCGTCGTCGACGAGGTCCTGGAGGCCCTGGACGGCGGGCGAGTGAGGGTCGAGCGCGAGCGAGTCGGCGAGGCGGTGGAGGTGGAGCGAGAGGGCGGCGAGGTACGAGTGGGCGGGGAGCGGGGCGAGGTCGATGGCGGGTGCGGCGGTCAAGTCGGCGGGGAGGGCGTCGTCGCAGCCGGATTTGGGGCACTCGAGGACGACGACGATGCGGGCGTGGGCCGGGTCGTGGGCCCAGGGCGAGTCGTCGAGGGCGGCCTCCCACTGGCGGCCGTCCTTGCCCTTGGAGGCCGGGAGCGGGAGGTGGTGCGACACGCCGAGGTGGCTCGCGAGGACGGCGTTGGTCTGGGGCGCGTCGAGCTCGAGGCGGTGGTGGGCGGTGGCCTGGTGGGCGGAGTGTGCGAGCCGAGGCGGCGGCGGGCTGAGGTACAGCTGCGGGTGGGCCGATCCGGCGAGGGCGACCCAGGGTGCTGCAGTGCACAGGACTGCGGTGAGCGTGCCAGCAAGCATGGCAGGTGGCGGGTGGTCGAGAAGGGAGGAGCGCAGCTCGAGCGGGTGGAGCGACGACGACGACGATTCAGACGACGACACGCTCCCCCTCGACTCTCTTGACCGAGGACTGACTGGGACAGTGCACAGAGTACATCGTACTAGACAGCTCCCACCCTGTCTCGACCCAGCTCGAGCGGTGCGAGTCGTTGTCCTCGCGCCCGCCCTCGTCTCATCGCGCCGCGCCTCGTTCTGCTCCTCTCGCCTCTCTCCCGACTCGCTGCTGCTCACGAGTGCTCCTTGCTTCCCTCTCTCGAGCTAATACACGCGTGCGCCGGTGAGCCCTCGTCCCTCCTTCGTCGCGGCTTGCCCCTCCTCCTCGTCCTCCTCCCCACTCTCCTTCGCCGTCCTGCCTTGTCGCACCATCTGCACAGCTGCCGTCACGAGGGAGCAGAGCACGAGCTGATGATAACGCACGTCCCGCAGCCTCGACCCTCATCGCTCGCCTCGCCTCGCCCACCACCACACCTCGCCGACCATGTCGTCCCACTCCGAGGCCGACCTCAAGGCTCTCACCGTCGTCAAGCTCAAGGTGCGTCCACTCGCCAGCTCTCTGTCGGCACCGATTTAGGCTGACGCTCCTCTTGCCCCTCGCAGGAGCTCCTCGCCGCGCGCTCCCTCCCCGTCACGGGCAAGAAGGACGAGCTGATCGCGCGCCTCCTCTCCAACTCGGACGCGCCCCTCACGGCCGATTCGACCGGCCCGGCGAGCGCCACCGACGAGCCGGACGGCACCGGCCTGAGCGGCACCGCCGAGGCGAGCGCCGCCGCGACGGGCGAGTCGGAGCGTTCCGCCGGCCAGACGGGCGAGGCCCTCGGCAAGGGTGCGGCGGTCGATGCGGCGGGCGCGGGCGACGAGGCGACCGAGTCGACGGCGGCGGCGAACGGCGAGGCGCCCGCTGCGCCCGCCCCGACCGCCGACGAGACCGCCGCCGCGCAGGCCCAGGTCGACGCCGACAAGCTCGCCGCCGCCCGCCTCGAGGAGGACAAGCGCGCCGCGCGCGCCGCCCGCTTCGGCAACGCCGCGCCCTCGGCCGAGGCGGCCGCGCCCAAGGAGGGCGACGAGAGCGCCGAGGCCAAGAAGAAGCGCGCAGAGCGGTTCGGGCTCGAGGTCGACGCGGCCAAGAAGGACGACGCCAAGGGCGACGACAAGCTCAACAAGGTGCGTCTTCTTCCCTCGCCTTGGCCTCCCCCTGCGCCCACGAGCTGACCTTCGTTCGCCCTCCCCTCGCTCGTCCTCCTCGCCCGCAGTCGCTCGCCGCGCTCGACGCCCCGCTCGGCTCCAACAAGCGCCAGCGCGAGCCCAAGAAGCCCCTCGCGACGTCCAAGACCAACCCGCAGGGCGACAAGAGCGTCGCAGGCGCCGCGGCCGAGACCAAGGCCCGTGCCGGAAAGGTCGACGCCAGGAGCGCCGCAGCAGAGCCGGCGGCGGCTGTCGCTGCCGACCCGGAGCTCAAGAAGAAGTGCGTCGACGCTCATCTTCATATCGTACCGCACGTCGAGGAGAACCCGTCGCTGACTCGTGCCCTTGTCGCGCAGGCTCGAGGAGGAGGAGGAGAAGAAGCGCAAGCGCGCAGCGAGGTTCGCGCCGACCACAGCAGAAGAGGTGCGTCTCTCCCTCTCTCTCCATCTTCTGCGTCGTGTTCTGCAGGCTGACACGGTCTCTCGGTGCGCGCAGCCGCAGGAGAAGAAGACCAAGGTCGACGCATGAGGTCGGTCCCCCTTTCTCCCTCTCTCTCTTTCTCTCTCCTCCCCTCCTCGGCGCCTCTCTACCCCTCCCTTCCCGCCGCCGTCTTCCCTCTCGTGCGCGTTCGAGAAGCCGGAGCTCCTGTACATGACGAGCGGTCGCCCGCTCGAGACGAGCGCCCGACAGCGCTCACCCCCTCAAAATCGCCGTAACGAGTACCCCTGTTCCGACCAGTCCTTCGTTCCAGCGAGAGTGCGTGAGCGAGAAAGAGAAAGGGCTACCTCTTCGCGACTTGGCGAGGGCGCAGCTCGTCGAGACGCCGAGCGCGCCGAGCAGGCTCGAGCGCTGAACCTCCAAGTCGCTCTCGAGCAGGACAGTGGCGCGCACGAGCTGCGCAGGTCACTCAAAGCCCTGCAGTCGTGCTGAGCACGCTCTGAGTGCTTTCGTGCTGCGCTCGGCGGCGCAACGACCTCGCTCAGGAGGAAGGAGGAAGGCCGCTTGCTCGTGACTCGTTCTCGCCGCGCAAAGGGGCACTGAAAGGAGCAGGTTGCAGGTACTCGTCATGCGAGCTGGACAGGACACGCTCTACCCGTCGACGTCCATCGCGCCCGCGCCGCCGTCGTCCTCGTACGCGCTCTCGCTGTCGCCGCCGCTCGCGCTCGCGTCCTCGTCGCCGTCCTCGTCGCCCGACCCGCCCTCGCCCGCCGGCAAGCGGATCTTCTTGCCGCGCGTCTTGCGCGCCGCGACCTCGCCGTCGACGCCGACGAGCGGCTGACCCTTCTTGCCCTTGCTCTTGAGCACGCGCTTGCCCTCGAACGCACGCTCGGGGGCGGCGCTCGTCACGGCGGCGGGCGCGTTGAGGACGTCCTCGTTGTGCTGGCGGAGCGAGAGGGCCTCGTGCAAGGGGCGGCTCGGCGGGATGACCTCGCCGAGGTAGTACCACTGGTCGGTCTGGCACGTCGCGGCGAGGTCGGCGTACTTGACGAGCTTGGACGACTTTTTGGCGAGGCGCGCGTGCTGGTAGGCCTGCTGCGACATGCGCGCGATCATGAACTCCTGCGAGGAGGGTGGACCGTCGAGGAGAGGTGGGGGAGGGCGGAGGGACGGAGGGGAAGAGGGGCGAGAGGCGAGAGAGAGGGGGGCAAGGATGGGTCAACTCGGGCGCGCGTTCCAGTGCAGAGTCGCAAGATGCAGCTCACGGTCGCCTTGGAGATGAGAAAGACGGCCTCCTTGGAGCAGAGGCGGACCTCCTTGTCGGCCTTCACGATGCGATTGACGCGCGCAACGGGGATCTTGGACTCGCCGCTCATGGCTCGAAGGTAGCTCCTGTGTGCGGGTGCGCGTCAGCACGAGCGCGCAGAGGTCGTAGCGAGAGCAGGACGCACGCGTTTGGGTGAAGCGAGGCGATGAAGCGAGTCGACGAGGACGAGGCACGGTGGCTTGCGGGGCGGTCCAGGGGCGAGGGAGAGTGCGCTGCGGCAGGGTGCAGGTGCGAGCAAGGCGGTTTGCTGTGGGTGCCGAGGTGGAGCGAGGAGGAGGAGGACGAGCTGTCGCGGGATTACAAAAGGGGTTGTAATGCCGATTACAGGTGGTCGCCATTAGCCCGGCCTCGCTCCCTCTCCTTCTCCTCCCTCGATGCCTGCCTCAGCCCCTGCTGCTCGAGTGCGAGGCAGGACTACTCTCAGCGCTCCAGTCACTGCGCTCGCACCACTCCCAGGCGGCCGCACCGCCCTCGTCGGCTCGGGCCGCACCCTCGCCCTCGTCTCGCTCAACTCGCCCTCGCCGACTCGACCCAGCCGCACCTGGACCGTCTTCAGCCGCGAGCGCATCCACCGCATCGTCCTCGCCGACCCTCGGCCCGAACTCGGCGGCCCACCTCTCCGCGCCCTCGTCGTCGGCGGCAAGGAGGCGGTGCTCGTCCATCTCGACCAGTACGTCCTCGTCCGCCTCGCACACGACCTAGGCAGGAGTGCAATCTGACTGTGAGCCGACCCCTGCAGCGTCGGCGACGACCTCGAGGTCGTACAGCGCTTCCACCTCGACGACTTTGCCGGCGACGCTGCCTTTCTCAACGCAAGTCGCTCGCTGTCGACTCTCCTTCACCTGTCTTTGCGCCGAGCTGACATGAACGAGACGACCTGCAGGACGACCACATCCTCATCTCGACCCTCCACAACGCCGTCCACGTCTACGAGCTCTCCCTCGCCTCCCTCTTCTCCTCGTCTGCACTTCCTCCTGTCGACCTCGCCTCCTCGTCGACTCGCCCCATCTACTCGCTCGACGCCTCACAGCGCCCGACACTGTGGTGCGCACGCTTCGACCGCCCGCACTACCGCTCGGCCGAGGCGCAAGGCGAGGAGGAAGACGGCATCCGGCTCGCCGGCGGGAGCCTTTGGGGCGACACGTTCTTGTGGGACGTCGGCTCGGCGGCGGGTCTGCGCGAGAAGGCCATCAGGGCGGCCGGGTCGATGCGGCGCGAGGTAGAGGCGGCGGCCCAGGAGACGCTGCGCAGGCTCGCAGGGCACAAGGTGCGTCGACCTCGCACTCGTCCGGCGCGCAGAACCAGCTACAACGACTCGACGCTAACGCTACCCGATGACCTCGCGCAGGGCGCCGTCTTCACCGCCGCCTTCTCGCCCTGCACCCGCTTCCTCGTCACGGGCTCGGACGACCGCACCCTCCGCGTCTGGGACCTCGCCCTCCTCCCTCCTCGACCGGCAGCATCAGCCTCGACATCAGCACAGCCTGCAGCGACAGAGGAGCACCCGCACCTCGCGCTGTGGGGCCACTCGGCTCGCGTTTGGCGCGCCGTCTTCCTCGCGCCGACGCCCGGGCCTCCTCGTCCTCCCCCGCCTTCGACCTCGTCCATCATCGCCGCACCCGCCCATTCTCGCACCTCGATCGACGAGCTCGGCATCGCCAGCGTCGCCGAGGACGGCACCGCGCGTGTGTGGCGCGTCTCGCCCGCCGCACTCGATCCGTCGGCGGCGCGCACCTCTTCTTCGGCGAGCGCGGGCGACAAGGGCTACGTGCTCGTCGCGACGTTCCGCGACGGTCATGATGGACGATCTCTGTGGGCGGTCGAGGGTGCAGGGACCGGCGCGAGCGAGGATGACGGTCGGCGGGTCGTCCTGACGGGCGGCGCCGATGGGGCGGTGCGGACTTGGAACGTGCCGCAGAGCGGGTCGGTCGGGTCGGCGAGCGCCGGGGGAGCGTCCAGTGGGAGCGTGTCAGGGACGAGGAAGGGGTTAAAGGTCAAGGCCTTCGTTGCGGTCGAGTCGGCCGGCGGCGAGGAGGACGAGCGGGATCTGGTCGTCGTGCTGCGAGATGACGGGTGCGCCCAGCTTCTTCGCCTCTCCAGACTTCTTCAGCTGCATTACTTACCCTTGGATCGATTCGCAGCTCCTTCGTCACCCAAAACGCTCCTTCAACCTCGACCTCGTCGGCGACCTCCTCCTCCCTCTCCTTCGACCTCGAGCCCTTCCACACCTCGCCAATCTACGGCGGCGTCTCTGCCTCTTGCATCCTCCGCATCGTTCCTCCACCCAACAACGGCGCCTCATCGCGGTCCCGCGACGTCGACTTCCTCGCCTTCTCGAACCGCGGCGGCTTCCTGCGCGCTCGGCTGTCGCGCGCCGGCGCGCTGCTCGGCAAGGTCTTCGAGGCGGCACTCGACGTACGTCCTGCACTCACGGCGACAAGGCTGCAACAGGACGGTCATGGGCGGGTGCGAGTCGCTGTGTGGGACCGTGCGGCATGGACGGTCGCGCTCCTCGAGGTGGACCTTTTGGACGAGCCCCAGGTGCGCCGCTCCTTCACTCCTCGTCCTCATCTCAGTCTTCGCTCACGGCTGACGATTTGTCTCTGTGCAGCGGGCCGCGCCCACCGTCATCGCCTCGATCGTCCTCCCCGCCGACCCGCCTCGCGCTCCGACCGCGCTTCACCTCCTCACGCCGTCCCTCCTCCTGGTCGGCACCGCCTCGGGCTCGCTCGAGCTCTACTCGACTCGTGCATGCGGTGCCCTCGAGCGACTCGGCGTCGTCGAGCACGTTCACGCCGGCGGTGTCGTCGACGTGAGCGTTCGCGCCGACGAGCAGTCAGCCGCATGGGCGGCGACGAGCGTCGGGAGGGACGGAGTGCGCTGTAGGATGCGTGTCGAAGTTGTGGGAGAGGAGGGCGAGCTGTCGGCACGGTTTGAACGGATGGACGAGAGGGCGCTGCACGCAGGAGGGCTCGAGCAGGTACGCGCTCATCCTCATCGGCGCCGCAATGTCGCCCTCTTGTGCTTACAGGGATGCTGACCCTGACCGGGCTTTGGCCGCTCGCAGATCGTCTCGTTCAACGACTGCTCCGACCTGTACCTCGGCCGCGGCAACGGGCGAGCCGTCTTACTCGACCATCTCGGCCAGCAAGTGCGTCCTCTCCCTCACCTCGCCAACTCGCGTCGACCACTTCCTGCTCTCGACGCTGACGTACCTGTTCGCGCTCGCTCAGATCCACTCGTTCGGCAACTCGTCCAAGAAGCTTCCGTCACAGCTCGTCGGCTCGAGGAGCGGCGCTCTGCGGTTCTACTGCATCGCTTCCGGACAGGTGCATCCTCCTCTCGCTCTCAAACACCTCCTCGCCGAGCCAGCTGACTCTGGTACCGCCGCTTGCAGCTGAACATCCAGTCCGCCTCATCCGCCTCGTCCGCCTCGTCCGCCGTCCTCCACACGGGCCTGCACGGCCGCGAGGTCAGGGCTATTGCAGCCCTGCGCACGCAGAAGGGTACGGCGATCGTCGCGACCGCAGCAGAGAACGGTGTCCTGAGCGTTTCCGAGCGTGCGTCCACGTCCTCATCCTCCTCGAGCCTCCTCGAGACAGTCCCTCTGACGCCGCGCCACCCTCTCTCCCTCCCTCTTGCGCTCACAGTACGCTCCGATAGCTACCCCGAGCCGCTCTGGACGGCGCGGCACCTCCCTTCGGCGCTCAAAGCTCTTGCTTGGTCGCCCCGCTCGAGCCTCTCCTCGAGCGAGCTCGAGACGCACACGCTCTTCGTCTGCGGCGCACAAGAGCTGCTCCAGGCCTACGTCATGTCGTATGCGTCGTCCTCGACGGGCGGCAAGGGCGACGGGCTCGAAGTGCTCCGTGCGGGTCAGGTCGTCGGCAGCGAGTGCGGCGAGGTGCGAGCGATGGACCTCGCGGTGGCTCAAGCGGGCACGGCGGCGGAAGGACGTCATCTTGTCGCCGTAGGCTACTCGGACGGCTCGCTCAAGGTGCGTCCCCTCTCCACTCGCAGAACGTGCTCGAGCCGAGCAAGGCCTGATCGCCTCGAGCTTGCTCGCCCGCAGATCTGGGCTCACGATGCCAGCTTGAGCACCTTTAGCCTCATCATGCGCTCGAACGAGACGAGCAAGTGCATCCTGACAGTCGAGCTCATCGAGCTCGAGCTGAGCGAGGTCGAGCGGCGCTGGATCGTCGCGACAGGAGCAAGTGATGGACTGTGCGTACCCTTCCTCACTCTCTCTTCGCAGTGTGCCTATCAAGAAATCTTGCACTGAACACTGACCCACTTTCTCTCCTACAGGCTCGCTCTGAGAGACGTGACGAGGTGCGTGCGCTCCTGCTGCCGCTCGTTCCCCTTCTCGACCAAGGCTCGCCGCCTGACTACCTCCTACTTCGCCCGCAGCCTCGTTCGGCCATCTTCGTCACCTCAAGCTCGAGAAGTAGCGCTGCCGGCGCCCTTCTTTTCGTTTAGGCCGCACCAGTCGGGCGTCAACGCGCTCGCGCTCTGCTCCTCTCGTAGGCTCGCCTTTCTCGCGCTCGCTCTCGCTCTCGCTCGCTGACCTCGCACTGACAAACGATTTGTACCCTCACAGAGTGCAACCTTCTCATCGCTACCGGCGGCGACGACAATGCCGTGTCGGTCGCCTCGCTCGAGATCTCCTCGTCGGCCGCTCTCGGCGACCCGATCCGCGCCGAGCTTGTCGACCAGGCGTCGCTCGCCGACGCGCATGCTTCCTCCATACAAGGTGCGTCTTCTCTCACAGACTCGCCGTCACGTGCTGGGTGGATCGAGGTGCTGACGAGCTTCTCCCGCTTGCGACAGGGCTCGACTTCCTCTCGCCGACGCTCCTCGCCTCGTCCTCGGTCGAGCAGCGCCTCAACCTCTACTCGCTATCGCGCCGGCCGACTGCTACTACAACGCCCTCACCAAAGCTCGAGCTCGAGCTGTGCGACTCGACGCCGCTTGACGTCGCCGACTGCGGCGCTCAGGCCGTGCTGCACCATTCTGCGGGCGAGCTGCTGGACGAGGGCGAGCGAGGGCGGTGGCAGGTTCTCGTGGCAGGTATCGGCGTGGAGGTCGTAAATGTCGGCGAGGCGGGCGCGTTGCCATAGAACCCGCAGCTTCCCGAGATGGCCGAGTCAGAGCACGCTCGGACCCTCTCGCTGAGCAGAGAGACTTGGTCAGGGCAAGCATCACTACAACAGTTGCACAGACCCGCACTCGAGCCCTCGTCGTACACAAGCTCGCCTCGCACACTCGCTCGCGCTCAGTCGCGCTCGACGGCGGCCTTCCTCGTCTCGGTCGTCGCGAGCTCCTTGACGCCCGCGGCGCGCGCCACCTCCCTCCTCAGCTTGGCGGCCTTCTTCCTGCGCTCGGCTGCACTCTCGCCCTCGCCGTCGCCATCGTCGTCGCCGTAACCGGGACCGAGCGGCGCCTGCGCGAGGAAGACGCGCTCGACAAAGTGGGCGACGCCGACCTCGCCGAGCTCGGCGTCGGCCCTCGGGCCCCAGCGCCAGTCGAGGCCCGGGTCGCCCGACTCGGCCTTGTCGCCCTTGGCGTTGGTGCGCTGCGTCCTCGACGGGTTCTGGGTGCGCCCGCCGGTGCTGCCCTGCTGCGTCGCCTGGGTCGCGCCCGACGTCGCCGTCTTGGCGCGCTCGAGGTACTGCTCCTTGACGAGCGTGTTGAGGAAGATGGAGAGCGTGATCGAGGAGGGATGCGGCGAGGCGAGCGAGAGCGGGAGAGGGGTCGAGGGCGAGAGAGAGAGGCGGCGCAGGTACGAGACGAGCTGGTCTGCGAGCACGTGCGAGTGGGCGTGTCAGTGAGGTGCGCGAAGGACGGAGGAGACGAGGAACATGGGAAGAGAGAGGAGGAGGAGGAGGAGGAGGAGGAGGAGGAGGAGGAGGAGAAGGACGGACCGTCGCCGAGGACTTTGCCGTTGACGAGGATGAGGGCGAGGACGACGCCGAGGACGCCGTACAGCGCACTCTCCTCGCGCTTGACGTCGCGCATGACGGCCGCGTCGAGGCCCGCGGCGTCGTCGTCGGCGCCGGGAACAGGCTCGCCGTCGGCGTGCCACGCGGCGAGCTCGGCGCGCAGCGACTTCTTGCCCGACGTCGAGGCGTCGTTCGAGGACGAGGCGGCGAGGGACGGGTAGCGGCGCGTCGCGGCGTGGCGGAGGAGCGGCTGCGGGATGGTCGAGCGGACGATCCAGGCTCGGCCTTGGGCTGCGGACGAGGGCGGTGCAGGTCGAGGTCAGGTTTCGGTGCTTTGCGCTGCACAGTGCGACGAGTTAAGAGAGAGAGAGAGGAGGACGCACACTTGCCCGAGGCGGTCTCGCGAGGGCGAAGCTCGTGCAGCTCCATGCCGAGGACGTCCTTGAGCACCTTCTGGACCTTGGGCAGGAGCGCGTTGAAGTGCCGCGAGCGGCCGTCGGTCAGGACTGCCAAGGAGAGAGGTACTCGGGTCAGCCACGTCCAGTTCTCGGAGAAGCCGCGCTGACGCCGCAAGACGAGCGTGCGAGTCGAGCAAGGCGAGGCGAAGGACGAGGACGGACCGTTCTTGACGATGTCCTCGCGCTTGAGGACGCGTCTGTGCGACTCGTTGAAGAGGACGTAGCGGACAAAGGCCTGGATGTAGTGCTTCTTCTCCTGCGAGCGGGCGAGGGAGGACGAGGAGGAGGTTCGAGAGGGGGTCAGGAGGAGGTCCCGACGCTCGTACGAGCGAATACGCGCTCCCCAGAGGGTGAGAGAGGACGCACATCGTCGCTGAGCTCTCCCTTCTTGCCCTTGGTGGCGCGGTTGTCCGAGTCGGACGCGTCGTCGTCGTCGTCGAGGTCGTCGTCCGAGTCTCGGGCCCGGACGGCGCGCTTGCCCTTGGCCTTTGCCGAGGATGTCGACTTGCGCTTCTTGGCCTGCTGGGTGCCCTTTGCGGCTCTGCCCGAGTCGTAGTCGGTGTGGTCGCCCGAGTCGTTGTCGTCGTCGCGGTCGCGGCGCTTCTGCACGGGCGGGGACGCGAGTTTGGGTCAGCCCGGGGTAGCCAGTGGCTACGAGTCGAGCTAGGTGGGTCCCACGCACCACAAAACGGGCCATGGGTGAGGAGAGAGCTGTGGACGGCGGCGAGAGCGTGGATCGACGCGCCGGCTCGTCCTCCTCCCGCTCTCGCTCCTCTCCCACTCCCAGCAGCCACCGTGAGCACCCAGAGACCCTCCCCACAGCCTCCAGGGACTCGAGCTGACCCACCCTCGCCTTCCCCCCTTGCCCCGACTCGCCCTCGTCGTCCTCATCTCGTCGAACGACCCCTCTCGCTCGTCGTCCTCTCGCTCTCGACCCACAGCGCAGCCATGGTCGCACAAGACAGCTCCGTCTACCAGGCAACCTGCACCGCACCCGTACGTCCTCATCCCACTCCCCCGCTGCGACGACGACACGAGCTCACCCGCTCGCACCTCGCTCCTCTCCACCACTCTTCCTCCCGCCCTCCCTCCCGCAGGTCAACATCGCGTGCGTCCACTCCAGCATAAGGTCTACTGCCCCCGAGCAAGCACGCTGACCCGCACCCTCTCTCTCCCTCCCTCTCGCCCCCCTCCCCCCTCGGCTCGCTCCCTCCCTTGTTCTCCCTCCGCCTCGCAGCGTCGTCAAGTAGTACGTTCACCTTACTGCAGCTCGTGTGGACCTCGAGGAGCATCTACTGACCCCTTGCGCCCTCCTGCAGCTGGGGCAAGCGCGACACGGCCCTCATCCTCCCGACCAACTCGTCCCTCTCCGTCACCCTCTCGCAAGACCACCTCCGCTCCCTCACCACGGCCCGCTGCATCACCTCGTCCACCTCGGGCACCCACCCGTGCGACCGCCTGTGGCTCAACGGCGACGAGGAGGACATCAACGAGGGCGGCCGCACCGCCCGCTGCCTCGCAGAGATGCGCGCGCTCCGCCAAAAAGTCGAGGTGCGTCACCTCGTTCTCGCTCTCACGCACGAGCCCGATCGACACGCTGCAATGCGGTCGACCTGGCTAGACGTCGTCGACGTTGAGAGCGATGCGCTGACGTGCGCTTGCCCCTCGCTCTCTCGCTCGCCCGCAGGCCGACGACTCGTCCCTCCCCCAGCTCTCGTCGTACCCGCTCCACATCGCCTCGGAGAACAACTTTCCGACCGCGGCCGGCCTCGCGTCGTCGGCCTCGGGCCTGTCGGCCCTGATCGCGACCCTCGCCCGCCTGTACGACCTCGAAGCGCACGGCGTCTCGCAGTCGGACCTGTCGCGCATCGCCCGCCAAGGGTCGGGCTCGGCGTGCCGGTCCATGTTCGGCGGCTACGTCGCGTGGGAGCAGGGCGACCGCGCCGACGGCGCCGACTCGGTCGCGGTCGAGGTCGCCCCGGCGTCGCACTGGCCCGACCTGCACGCCCTCATCCTCGTCGTCAGCGACAAGAAGAAGGGCACGCCCTCGACGGCCGGCATGCAGCGCACCGTCGCCACCTCGGCCCTCCTCCAGCACCGCATCCAGCACGTCGTCCCCGAGCGCATGGACCGCATCTCGCGCGCGATCCGCGACCGCGACTTTGACCAGTTCGCGCTCGAGACCATGGCCGACTCGAACCAGTTCCACGCCGTGTGCCTCGACACGGTCCCGCCCATCTTCTACCTCAACGACGTCTCGCGCGCCGTCATCCAGCTCGTCACCGAGCTCAACCGCGCCGCCGGCCGCGCCGTCGCCGCCTACACGTACGACGCCGGCCCCAACGCCGTCCTGTACGTCCAGGAGAAGGACGTCGAGCTCGTCCTCGACGTCGTCCTCCAGTACTTCCCGCAGTCGGCCGCGTCGTTCCCGGACCCGTTCAAGACGGGCGTCGCGCCGACGGGCAGCAGCGAGCGCGTCGCCCAGCTCGACGGCTTCAACGCCAAGGTGATCCCGCAGCACGACGAGGGCGCCGTCGCGCGCGTCATCCACACCAAGGTCGGCGACGGCCCGCGCACGCTCGACAGCGCGACCGACGGCCTCCTCGACGCCGAGGGCCTGCCCAAGAGCCTCGCCGCCGCCGCGGCCAAGTGAGGCGCAGCTGTCGGCGAGCGGGTGCGAGGTGTGCGGGCGACCGAGGGCTCGTGCACGAGGTCAAAGAGCGGGAGAGGAGGGGGCGATCTAGAGGTCTTGGTAGCTGCCGCAGCGTCGCAACCCGAGCAAGCTATTGCAGTCTCTCGCTCTCGTGCGCCTTTCAGCTCGTTCTCTCGGGATTTCCAAACCCTGCCGCAGGCCAGGTGAGAGCGAGAGTCTTGCTCGCAAAGTCGACGCTGTCCCTCGCTCAGGCGCTCAGGCCCTCTCTCCAGCTCGAGCTTCTCGCTCTCGCTCTCTCGCTCTCTCGCTCTCTCGCTCTCTTGCGCTTTCTCGATGCGTGCGAGCGAGCTTATAGTAATACAACACGAGGTGCTCGTCCTGCTGCGCAACCAGTCTACCTGCCCTCGGCCTCGCTGTCGCTGCTGTCGTCCTCGGCGAGGAAGTCGGCGTAGGCCGGGTTGGCCGTCTCCTCGACGTACGGGTACTTGAGCGAGTCGAGCCACTCGGTGAAGGCGGCGCCTTCGGACGGCGGGACCTGGATGCCGCACAGGATCTTGCCGACGTCTGAGAGCGAGCGGGCGAGGGAGCGAAGGCGAGTTGGTGAGGCGGCGAGGGCAAGGGCGAGGGCGAGCCGAGGCGACGGCGGCGACGAGAAGAAGCCGGCGAGCCGGCGAAGGCGAGAAGGTGTGGGAGGACGGGCAGGGCGAGAAGGGCGAGACGAGGAACGTCAGTTGAGGGACTCGGTCAAGCCTTCGAGGAGAGCGAAAGCGAGGACGCACCTCCTCCGTGGTTGCGATAGTGGAACAGGCTGATGTTGAGTCCGCTGCCGAGCGTCTCGAGGAACTTGCGCAGCGCACCCGGCCGCTCGGGGAACTCGAACCGGAACATGCGCTCGTTTTTGACCTTGCGCTTGCCGCCGACGAGGTACCGAGCGTGCGACTTGGCGAGCTCGTTGTCGCTGATGTCGAGCGCCGACATGCCCTGCGCGACGAGGCTGCTCTGGATCGACGACAGCTCGGCGGCGCGCTGCTCGATGGGCGAGAGCGCCGGTGTCGAGGTGCCGTTGGCGGGCCCGGGCGGTGGAGGTTGCAGCCGAGACGACGACGAGGCGAGGTAGAACGAGAGAAAGATGAAGGCCCGCTTCGACGACGAGTAGCGGTACACGAACTCGGTTACGGCCCGAGGGTGGATGACCGAGTGGAGGGCGAGGAAGCTGCGCGAGCGACGCTCGTCAGCCGACCGCTCTTCGAGAGGGACCTTGCACGAGTGCAGACGCAGTGAGAGAGGGAACGAGGACGCACGAGCCGGGCGTCTCGGGGATGATGACCCTGAGCATCGCCTCCTTGCCCTCGCCGAGCTCTGCGCGCTCGGCGATGAACCGCAGCCGGCTGAAGTTGATGTTGGCGCCCGACACGACCGAGACGAAGCGCTTGTTCTTGCCGATGAGGTTGTTCTGCTGGATGTACTTCTTGGCGCCGGCGACGCCGAGAGCGCCAGATGGCTCGGGGACCGAGCGCGTGTCTGCGGGCGCAAGGTAACGAGTCAGAGTCTGCTTTGCAGGGCCGAAGGAGAGGAGCGTGAAGGCGACACGCACCTTGGAAGACGTCCTTGATGGCGGCGCACAGCTCGTCGTTCGAGACGAGGACGATCTCGTCGACCAGCTCGGCGCAGACTCGCAGCGTCTCGTCGCCGATCTTGCGCACGGCCGTTCCGTCGGCGAAGAGGCCGACCTCGTTGAGCGTCAGGTGCTCGCCCGCTCGAAGCGTCTGCGCGAGCGCATCGGCGTCGTGCGTCTCGACCGCAATGATCTTGACGTGCGGCGGCGCGACGGCGCGGATGTAGGCGGCCATGCCGGCGAGGAAGCCGCCGCCGCCGACGGGGATGAAGACGGCGTCGAGCTTGCTGACGTCGGTCTGGCGCAGGAGCTCGACGGCGGCCGTGCCCTGACCGGCGATGACGTGCGGGTCGTTGAACGGCGGGATGAGGGTGAGGCCGTGGAGCTTGGCGAGACGGCCGCACTCGCGCTGCGCGTCGTCAAAGTCGGCGCCGTGGAGGACGACCTTTGCGCCGAGGCGCTCGACGTTCTGGTACTTGATCGAGGGCGTGTTGAGCGGCATGACGATGGTGCAGGCGACGCCGAGCTCGCGACCCGACATGGCGACGCCTTGCGCGTGGTTCCCTGCGGGCGGAACAGAGTCAGAAGGGGTCGTAAGGCATGAGGAAGGAGAGGGGAGAGAGACGCACCTGCGGAACAGGCAACGACGCCTCGCCAGCGCTCCTCCTCGGTGAGCTGGCGCATGAGGTTGTAGGCGCCGCGCAGCTTGAACGAGAAGACGGGCGTCATGTCCTCGCGCTTGAACGAGATCTGGTTGCCGAGCCGTTGCGAGAGCTGCACAGGAAGAAGGTGGGAGTCAGCTCGAGACGGATCGACAGCGAGCCGAGGAGGAGGACGAGGAGGAGGGGGTCGACTCACCGAGACGGCGGGCGTGAGCGGGGTGCCGTCGGGGAGGATCGAGTAGACGCTGCTGTTGAGGGAGAGGAGCATGTAGTTGGGCGTGCCATCGGGCTTGAGGAGGTGAGCTGCACGGCGGGACGAGCAAGAGTCAGCGATGAGGACGAGGCAGGAGGTGGGGGGAAGAGGGCGAGGGGGGGGCGGGGTGAGCTGGACGCACGCGGGACTCGGTGGTAGTTGGCCTTGTTGGCCGGGAAGACTGGTCGCCGGACGCGCTTGCCGTCGGGGAGCAGGATCGAGTCGCCCTCGTCGAGCGACAGGTCGGCGAGGTCGTGGTGTCGCGGTCGCTCTGCGCGGGCGTGCCCGTTCGAGAGCGAGGGCTGGGTGCCCTCGGTCTCGCTCAGGAGGCCCCTGGCGGTCGGGAACGAGGTGGCCATCGTGTCGAACAGCGAGCGGAGATGAGGAGCGGACCTTGGGCCCGACGCCTCTCGAGCCAGCTATCGTCTCCTCTGTACGCGCAGCGAAGTCGCACAAAGTCCTGCACTGTACGCTCAAGCAGACTGGAGCGAGTGCGAGCTAACAAGAGGAGCAGGCTCTCGGACGCTCTCGCCTCGTCATGCTCGTCGAGAACCGCTCACAGGCTGGATCTGCAGCCCTGCTCATTGCCGCTTGCCCTTCTTGTCCCGCTTGTCCCTCCTGACGACGTCGACCGTCATAAAGTCGCGCGCGGCACGCACCCTCGCCGCCCCGCCGCCCGACCCTCCCTCGTCGGCGCGCCCTCCTCGCAGCGCGTCGTCCGCCTGCCGCTCAATCTCGCCGAGCATGCCCGTCCACTTGGCCCGGCTCTCGTCGCTCGCGCCCTGCGCCCCTCGAGCGTCCGGGTCCGGGTACTTGACGCTCAGGTGGTTGAGCACGAGCTCGCGCGCGCCGACGAGCCGCGCAAACTCGCCGGCGACGTGCGGCGTGCTGTGCCCGTGCTCGCGCGCGAGCGCCCGCACGCTCGCCTCGGTGACGGGCGCGCCGTCGCGCTGCTTGCCCGGCGCGTGCGACTCGTCCCACGCGGGCAGGTACGCGTTTGTCGCCTCGTGCACGACGAGGTCGACCTCGGCGTCGGCCGGGTCGCCGCCCGAGCCCGGCGCGCGCACGAGCCCGACCATGGCGCGCGCGTCGAACGTGTCGCCGAGGATCACGACGCGCCGGCCGCCGTGCGGGTCCGGGTCGGGCGGGCGCAGGACGGTGCCGTCGGCGAGCGTGACGGGCTCGCGCGACGTCTGGAGGCGCGACAGGACCGAGAGCGGGTTCTTGATGCCCTGCGCGGCGAGTGCGGCGGCGTTGATCGGCGACTTGAGGTGGGGGATGTAGAGGTTGGGCTGGATCGGGAGCGGTCGAGGCGATTCGGAGAGGAGGTAGCCGAGGCAGCGAACTGCGAGCAGAAGAGGCTGTCAGCAAAGGGGGGTCCGGGCCATGAGACTCGGGGAGGGCGGGAGAAGAGAGTGGGGCTCACTGGTGTGCTCGATCGGGCCCGCCGACACGCTCACGCCGCCGCCTTCTGCCTCGCCGACCACGTCCCGCCAGAAGCCCTGCTCGTCTGCCCGGATGCTTCTCCCTCGTCGCTCGCTCGGGTGCAGCTCGCCCGCCTCCTCGGGCTCGTCGGCGAAGAGGAGCTCGTGGACGACGTAGGGGCGCGAGAGGATCGACTGGGTGAGGGCGAGGCACGTGCGCAGGAACAGGCGCAGGCCCGATGGACCGTAGATCTCGGTCGGCGGCTGCGGGCGGCACATACGAAGGTCAGCTGAGATGTCGTACTCGACCGCGAAGGCGAGCCCGCCGGTCCCTGCACGTTGACGACCTTGGAGCGGGGGAAGAAAGAGAGAGAGAGAGAGAGACGCACGATGCCCTGCGAGTCGCCGAGTCGGGGGTCCTCCTGTCCCGGCAGCACGCTGCCCTCGCCCGCACTGATCGTGCAGAGGAGCCCGGGAAGGCCGTTGATGTGATCCCCTGCGTCGAGCGAGCGAGGAGAAGTTGCGCGAGTCAGCGAGCCGTTCGCTCACAGCGACTTTGTCGGCAGCGGCGAGCGGGCGACGCCTCCGCGCAGGTAGATGAAAGGAAACGAGGACAGGGTGGACGCACCATGCATGTGCGTGATGAAGAGGCGAGCGACGCGGCTCATCGACAAGCTGCAGCGGTCGTCCATGAACTGGTGCTGCGTCGCCTCGCCGGCGTCAAAGACCCACCTGCGCGCATCGAGAGGAGCATCAGCGTGCCACTCTCGTGGTGCCTCTGCTGCAGAGCACAGGCAGGAAGGGTGAGGGAGCAAGGACGCACAGCTTCGAGTCGAGCTTGACGACGAGGGACGAGACGTTGCGGGTGGTCGAGGGTCGCCCTGCCGCCGTGCCGAGAAAGGTGACGCTCATCGTGTCGGGCGGCATGGTGCCTTTGCGCGCTCGCTGCTGGTTGGCGGTGCTCGGAGCCGAGGTCGAGAGGGGGCGAGGAGGTGGGCGGGGAGGTTGGGGACGGGGACGGCTCGCCGGGAGCTGCGCTTTTGCTGGCGAGCAGAAGGCAGGTCGGAGAGTCGGTCTGGCGACCGCGGCGAGTCTTGGGAGCGAGTGCGCCAGGTCGACGAGAGGGGCCGAGGTCGACGAGCGATGAGGCGGTGTCGACGGGCGGGGCCTGGCTGTGGGCTACTGTGCGGCGGGTGGGGACCTCGACGAGCGCTTGTCGAGTGCTGCTGAGCCCAGAGAGAGGCTGCTCGGTGCGAGAGCGGGTCGAGGATCGAGGCCAAGCCGGGTCCGGCTCGTGGTCGACCTCGTCTCCGGCTCTCTCTCTCGTCCCACACACCATGCCGTCCGCCTACACTGCTCCCCTCATCAAGGCCACCTTCCCTGCCGACGGCGTCCTCGTCCTCGCTCTCGCACGCCCTCCCGTCAATGCATTCTCGACCGACCTCTTCCACCAACTCGACGAGGTGACGAGGACAGCTTCCAGGGACAACGACGTGCGCTGCGTCGTGCTCACCAGCGACGTCGCCAAGGGTTTCACCGCCGGCCTCGACCTGCAGTGCGTCCGTCTCTCTTCGTCGCCCGCTCACTCTCCGCTCCCTCCCCCCACCTGACCCGACCCTTCCCTCCGGCTACAGCGCGAGCGACCTCATGCGCCAAGCCGACGACCCGGCCCGCACCGCCCTCCTCCTTCGCGATGTACGTCCCGAACGCGGTCGAGCCGAACCCGCCCTCGAGCCGGCTTCGCTGACCTCGCCGCCTCGCACCGCCCGCAGCACATTGGCGTCCTCCAGCGCGCCGTCTCGGCCATCCAGGAGTGCGACAAGCCCGTCATCGTCGCCGTTCACGGCCTGTGCCTCGGCGCGGGCATCGACCTCATGTCGGCCGCCGACGTGCGCATCTGCGCCGAAGGCAGCATCTTCGCCATCAAGGTGCGCTCGCTCCCCTCGCCCATCTCCTCACCTGCGCTCCTTCTTACCTCTCCACCCTGCGCGCAGGAGGTCGACATCGGTCTCGCCGCCGACATCGGCTCGCTGCAGCGCCTCCCGCTCGTGACGGGCAACGCTTCGCTCGTCGCCGAGCTCGCCCTCACGGCACGCAACTTTGGGCCCGACGAGGCCGAGAAGCTCGGGCTCGTGAGCAGGGTCGTGCCTGGAGGCGAGAAAGGCGTCAAGGACGAGGCGATCCGGCTCGCAAAGCTGATCGCGAGTGCGTCGTCGCTCTCTTTTCTCCTCGTCCCGGTCGACCGACCTGACCTTTCTCTCGCTCGCTCGCAGGCAAGTCGCCGATCGCCACCCTCTCGACCAAGCACCTCATCAACTACTCGCGCGAGCACACCGTCCAGGACGGCCTCAACTACACGCAGGCGTGGTGCGTCATCGTCTCGCTCTCTCGCGACTTGAGAAGGCCAGTCGCTGACCTTTGCTCGCTCGCTCTCGCAGGAACATGGTACGCTCTTGTTGCCCTGCGACGTCCTGCGCGCGATACCTGCACTGACTTGGCTTCTCTTGTGCGCAGGCCATGCTGCAAGCGAGCGACATCCCGGCAGCCTTTGGAGCGTGCGTTGCTCGTCCTCTTTTCGATGCGCTCGCCCGCAAGCCGAGGGCCGGCACAGACTCTCTCGTATTGAGCTGACGCACCGATCTAACGCTTGCTACAGTTTTGCGAGCAAGAAGCCTGCGACGTTCGCCAAGCTCGCCAAGTTGTAGCTCCCCTTCCTGGCTCTCTCTGCAACTCGTGCTGTACCCCCTCCCTGCTTCGAGAGACGCTGCGAACCGAGTGCGACAGCCCGAGCTTCCAAGCTTGTTGACGTTTGGCATCACGAGGCGCGCTTGCTTTGGAACGAGGAGTGCTGCTGGCTGTCGCTCACGAGGAAGCAGCTCTCGAGCGCCAGGCCACATCTCTGTGCAAGCGCAAGCGGCATTCCTGTACACTGCTGCTCGTCATCTACAGCTAGACGCATCCCAACAAGCCCTACTCCTTCTCGACGCGCCGCCGAGCACCTCGCCAAACGACCCTCAGAAGTCGCCGAGCCGACGCAACGCCGCCATGGCGCTCTCGTACTGCGCCCACGGGTCCGCCTTCGACTCACTGAGCCGGGTGCCGCTGCTCAACGGCGCGACGACGGCGGCGGTCGCAGCTGCGGCGTCGGCGTGCGGGGCGTCGGGCGCCGGCGCAGGCGCATGCGCGAGCGCGGCGAGGTCGACAGAAGGCGGCGGGGCCGAGAGCGCGGGCGGTTCGAGGCGAGGGCGCTTAGGAGGTGGTAGAAGGTCGACGTCGGGAGGAGGTGGGCGGAGGAGGGTCGAGAGGGAAAAAGCGCCGCTCGAGGAGACGGCGGCGAGGCGCGGCCGACCGGGCGTCGGGGCGCCTACGGCTGCACTGGTGCCATGGCGCGAAGAGGCCGACATGGCCGCCTGCGGGGGAAGAGAGGGTCCGGGCGTGTCGACGACGAGGGCCGAGGAGGAGGGAGCCTCGGTGACGCCGCTCGAGCCTCCTGCTGGAAGCTCGGCAAGGGCGCTGATCGATGTCGACGAAGGCTGCGCCGCCCGAGGTGCCGTAGTGGAAAGGCCGAGGCCTGCAAGAGGGAGAGCGTGTCAGGAGCGTCGTTGAGGGAGCTGTCGCCGGAGAGGGTCCGAGCGTCGACGCACCTCGAGCGACCCACAAGCTGCGCTTCTTGCTGACTCGGCGGGCGACGCTTTGCGCCGAGCGTCCGAGCGCGAGCCCGATTGCCTTGTAGTCGCGGCCTTGCTGCATGTGCGACATGATGACGCCGTCGTCCTGGTCGGTGTAGGCTGGGAGGCTCGCAGTGCTCGAGGCATTCGGCGGGGCGGCGGGCTGCGGGGCGAAGGCCGAGTTGTCGCCGAGCGGGAGGAGTCGAGAGCTGCTAGGCGGTGGTGCGAGGACGACGGGCCGGGCGGCGAGGTCGGGCGTGGGGGAAGGAGGAGGACGAGCGAGCGCCGACGGTGCGGCGGCCGACTGGACGGCGAGCGGGAGCGCGACACCGAGCGTCGTCGAAGGCACTGCACCGATAAACGTCAGCGGAATGGACTTGAGGAGACAGCAGCGCGAGGACCTGGGTGCAAGAGGAAGGGAGGGACGCACAGGCGATGACGTCCAGGTTCGTCGAGAGCTCGGCGAGACGCGCTCTGGCGCTGTTGCGGCGACGCACGAGGGCCTTGTCGATGTCGCGGAGCGGGCTACCGCCCGTGCGCATCTGCAGCAGGATGCGGTCCTCGGCGGCGGTAAAGGGCGGGCCGTAGTTGAAGGCTGCGAGCGAGCAAGGGACGAGGTCAGTACGTGTCGACGCCCAGCTCGTCGGCGTTTCCGAGACAGAGGTGGAGCATAGACGCACGCTGAGGAGCCGAGGAGGACGAGCCAGAGAGCGCGAGCGCATCTGGAGGCGAGACGGTCGCCATTGTCGACGAGCCGGTGAGCGAGGCGGACGGGCTCGCGCTCGGCTCGGCGCGGCCTCGCAGGCGAGCGAGACGACGATACACCGCTCGCTCGGAGCAGTCGAACGCGGCGGCGATGTCGGTCCTGCTCATGATGTCGCTCATCTCGACGAGGCGCCGGTCCTGCTCTGCGGACCAGCTGATGTGAGGAGGTTGGGCGCCGTCGCCGACGCGGCCGGCCTTGCGCAACTTGTGGAGGCGCTGGATCGTCGCCTCGTACGACCGGTCGAGCTGCAGGGCGCAGTCCTTGACGGCGAAGCCCTGCTCGAAGAGCTTGACGAGTCGGTCGAGGTCCTCGGCCGACCAGCTCTTGCACGTCTTGCGCGTCGACGGAGCCGCAGACGACGAGGACATGCTCCTGTCCTCGGCAGGCGCTCTGCTCGACGCCGCCGACCTCGACCGCTGACGCGCGCCGCCGCTCGACCGGCGCACGAGGCCGAGGATCGACATGCGGTTCGAGACCGACGCGTACGAGCGGTTCATGTGCTCGGCGACGTCGACGCGCTTCATGCCGCGCTCGAGCAGGCGCTGCAGGGTACGGTCCTCGGCGCGAGAGTAGCGAGCGTTCGGGCGGCCGGAAGGCGCGCGCTCGTCGCCGTCGCCGTCGTCGAGGTGGAACTCGAAGTCGCGGTCGCGGTTGTCGTCGTCGTGATCGGACTCGCTGTCGGAGTCGCTGTCGCTGACGGTGACGAAGGGCGTCGGCTCGTCGGGCGAGATGCCGCCGCGCTGCGGCGGCAGGGCGAGGTCGACGTTGAGGTCCAGCGTGACGGGATCTGCGCGCGCCGAGGTGAGCATCGAGTCAGTCACCTGCTCGAGCACGTGAGCATGATAAACAGGGAGCTCGACGCACCGACGCCCTTGTTCTCTCTCCACGCCCGCATGACCTCGCGCACCGACCTCTGCGCGCCGATCGCCGCCCGCACGAGGACCCACTTGGGGACGCCCTCGACGCCCTCGGCCCACCCGGCGTGCTCCATCGTCGGGTCACCGCCGAGCTTGTGCGCGGTCCGCAGAAGGGCGTCGAGCTCGCGAGACGACCAGGGCGGGCCGGCCTGCGGCCCGTCCTCGCTCGGGCAGCCGCCTCGGCGGGACCCGCCGGCTCGCTGCAGCTTGACGAGGCGACCGTGTAGAGCACCGGCCGTGCGCGGGAGGGCGGGAGCGCTGGTAGAGCCGGCGAGGGCGGAGGAGGAGGACCGGCCGAGTGCCTCGTACTCGACCTGGACGTCGGGCCAGCGCGAGACGTGGACGTTGTACGTGCTCGGGTCGCGCAGCTCGGTGTCGTCGATCGGAGCGGTCCCAATCGGGGTGCAGACGTTGGCGAGGGCTTGAAGCAGGCGCGCGTCCTCATCGGCCGACCACTGGAAGGTCCCGTTCGGGTTGCGGATCGCTGCGAGGGAGCGTCGAGTGAGCGGCGGTGCACGAAGGCGTGCAGAGAGATGCAGAGAGACCAGACGCACAGTTTTCGAGAGCAGGCGAGTCGTCCTTGAGCGCGTAGCCGTCGGCGAGCCCGTCGAGAACTGCAGCGCGAGCCGTAGGAGAGCGTCAGCGAGGAGTGAGGACGACGACACGGCCGAGCGAGAGAGCTGGACGTACCCTCACGCTCCAGAGCTGCCCAGCGACCCTCGACGAGCCTCCTCGTCCTCCCACTCGTCCCGAGCTGCTGCACGACCGCCGACCACGCCGCCTCGACCGGCCCTGCCGCAAACCGCGCCCGGTTCTCCCACACGACGCGCGCGAGCACCGCCTCCTCGGCTGCGTTCCAGGGCGCGCTCTGCGACTGCGCGAGCCCTGCACGCGCTGCGAGAGTCGAGCCGGCGTCGAGGTCGATCGGGGCCGAGCTGGCCGAGGCGGGCGGTGGGTGCGGAGGGGCAGCGCGCCGGGTCGGCTTCTGCGCGGCGAGGGCGATGTTGATGGGCGGTGCAGCGGGCTGTAGGTCGAGAGCGACCGGCGGCTTGTGGTCGGGAGGCGGGCTCGGAGCGTCGGAGAGTCGAGTGCTGCGCTCGCGCAACGGCGAGTGCTCGACGACGGCGCGCCGAGTGGGGGGAGGGGTGCTCGTCCCTGGCGGCAGCATCTCGTGCGGCACGAGCGCTCGAGTGCGCGGTCGACTGAGGGGCGAGAGCGAGAGAGAGGCGAGAGAGGACGAGGAGGGTGCCGAGGTTGGACGGACGGTGGTGCGGGCGAGAGGGGCGTGCGCTCGCGGATAGTCCGGGCGACCGAGGGGAGTGCAGCCCGTGTCGCAGATTTTGAACGACGTGTGACATTGCAGCGCGCGCGAGGACGAGAGGTTGGACGGCTGCTCGGTCCTGGGGCGACCTACGACGCCGTCGCGAGCGGCGCGAGCTCGGGGGTCGGTGCTGACGACGACGAAGGGCCCTGCGAGGCCGACGCCTTGTAGTGCGGCATCGACGGCTCGAGGTTCGACAACGAGGCCGATGCGCCGCCGGATCGACCCAATCTCGAGAAAATGGGCGAGCCGGGAGGCGAGGTCGAGTCCTGCCCTCGCGAGGCGCGCCGCACCAGCCGCCGACGCCGGTGGGGCGCAGCGCGCGCGCTCGCTGGACGCCGAGGATGACGATGACGCGGCGGTGCGACGAGGAGACCTGCTCGGCGAGAGCGAAGGCGCGGGCGCAGGCGAGTAGACCTTGGACGAGACGCTGCTGCTCGACGACGTCGTGCAGGCCGAGGCGGTCGTGGATTCGGGCGCAGGGATCGACCCCCATCGCCGTTTATGGTGGCGCCGTGAGCTGAGGGCGGGCAGTGTGTTGAGGCGACGATGAGAGCGAGGGTCGGCTTGAGCGGGATAGGAGGGGGAGCGAGTAGGCGAAGCTGGTGCGCGCCGATGCTGGTAGGCTGAGTGTGTCTGCGCAGGGGGGGGGAGAGCGAGTCAGCAAGTGCTCCGTGTGGCGCTCTGTGTCCGTGCTCGTGCGAGTTGGCCAGACTCGACCGTGTCGAGGAGCGGGGAGGAGGAGCGGGGAGGAGGAGCGCTTGAGCACGTCGGCGAGCTCGGTTCTGCAAGGCCGTGCTACCATTGCACCGTGTCTCGTACGACTCGGGCAGACACACAGAGCCTCGCTCTGCGCCCGTCCAGCCATCCAGCCGCTGCTCGTCGTCGAGCCCCACACGAGGCGGCAGTGCGCCCGCTCACAAGCCCCGAAAGACTGAATGCAGAGAGTGGACGCACCGCCAGCCCAAAGAAATCAGTGCTGACTGACTTGCGCGCTGTCCTAGTTGAAGGCGGCTGCCGAGGATGCCGGTCGAGGCCGACGAGTCGAGGAGGACGACGACGGCGCAGGGACGGCCATGGTCGAGGCGGTGGTCGGGCGTGCGGGT